>JAABUO010000382.1_pt1 | contig 92603 bp, 112 predicted proteins | sample 5559291 | NCBI WGS metagenome assembly JAABUO01 (sample SAMN10711878, study PRJNA513372) | rock metagenome | isolation source: Antarctica rocks | place: Antarctica: Victoria Land, Finger Mt sud
TTACTGTGGCGGGGTTTATGCCGGGGGGGGTTGGGGGTTTGTGGGGGAATATGTGCTGAGATTTTGGGGGGGGGTGGTGGGGGAGAAAGGTAAGGTAGGGGGGTTTCGTGGGTGTTACTAGGTAGGTAGTCTTTGATGGGGGGGAATATGTCCGTGTTAGAGAAGGGGGGGTTCAGGCTGATGGAATTGTCTTTTTTTTTAGGATTGGTGGTTTTTTCGGGAAAGGGGGGGTGTGTGGGAGGGAAAATGGGAGCGGGTGTGTGTGTAGGAGCTTGGAAGGGTGGGAGATGGTTGGGGAGAGATTCTGGGACGTTGTTGATGGGGGTGGTTGGGTTTGGTAGAGCGGGGGGGTGTTTGGGGTTGGGAAAGGCTTGAATGGGGTGTGGTTTTGAAAGAGAGAGGGGGGGGGAAGGAAATTAGGGTTTGTGGGCTGGAAGTGGAGGTGGAAGATGGGAGACGATGTGGGATTTCTTGAGGGGATGCGGGCTGGGTATGTGGTATGATGGTAGGAACTGCGGTGGAAAGCGATGATGCAAAACTCCGCGCTGTGGGGAATGTGTTGAGGCGGGAGGGAAAAGAAGGGGGGAGATTACTTTGGGGAGTTAGGGTAGTGGAGTCGCTGCGTTTGAGAATGATGTGGCGGGGGAGGGAGGGAGAGGGTGGAAGTGGATGTTGTGGAGATTGATAACTTGAAGATCGGTATTGTGAAAGTTGATCGTTTTTAGACAAGTGCTTTGGAGGAATGTGCCTGAAATATCTAGGCTGTGAGGTACGACCAAAGTCTTGACGTGTTGTACAAAACGCTCTCAGCAAATCTCGCCTAAGAGGGTCCATCCCAAGCTGCACTCCTTAACCGCGGACCATTTCTGCTTGCAAAACGTGATAGAAGGTCTTTTGATTCGCTCGGCTGGGGCAATTCCAGAACAGATGACTTGATCGGAAGCGAACGGTAGAGAGATTGGGGCAATGGCGGGCTTTGACCGGCGCTTAGGAAAGGAGAGATGCTGACGACTATGGGGTGGAGTGTTGGAGTGATACAGGTGTTGTTGAGAGTCGAGACCATGCTGCAAATTTTGAAAACAGCGACTTCCAGATTCCGTGCCCCTGAATCCATCCACTACTCTCCCTTGACGTCTAACCTTCCAGCAAATTCCGATGAAACGTTGGGACGGGGATCTCTGGAAGCCTGATCGATCCTGTCGTGGAGTATTGGTCGTGCCGTAAATTGACAGCGTGTAGTCATATAAAGGGTTTGGGGGATTATTAAGTTTCCCTTGGTAGATAGTCGTAAAGTAAGACTGGGCTTGTTTTCGAAACTTTCCAATCCTCTGGCTGGCCGATCCCAACATACGAACATATAACCGGAAGGCCATTGGTATGTTCAATCTCTGGAAAGGTGATGCTAAGCCGCGCTTTCGTGGCAACTTCGACGAGTGCACACGTAAGAGGCTTGAAGGCATCTGGCCCCTCAACGGTGCGGACACGATCCCAGTCCATGCATTCATACCAGCTAATATCGAGTGTCAAGGCCTGCAAACAAGGGCAGAGGCGATCGAAATACCGAATAGAGGTTGCGGTGCCTGTGCCTGCATTTTCCACGTTTAAAGTCCAGCAATCGAGGTATATGCGCTTGACCAAATGGAGATGACAGTTAGAGAGGCCTGTATTGTAATCGATCGTATCGTAGGAAAAGACGTTCATGCCGTAGAATATAGGTAAAGCTTCCTCATATAGCTGACGGCACGTTCGTAGAATAGCACCTGTGTTATACACATTGTCAAAGGCACGTTTAGCCACTAACTTTTCGCCGTCAAAGTGATATGGTGATGTGAGCCGGTAAGGGTTGTGGACGACGTATTTAAGGATCTCTAATCGAATTTCGGTCGGGATGGAGAGAAGAGATGTACATGGTTTGCCAAGGGTCGCCATCTTTAAGTATTTGAAGTTGGGGACCCAACAAGCGTTCAGTAGCTGACAATGTGCTGTGAGTGAGCAAAGATGACGATGTGAGCTCGAGGCAGTAAACAGTATGTCTTTAGGTATTGGCCATTTGTTGATATTTGATGGTTATCTCCACTGCCATAGGTAGAAGAGCGATTCAGAAGCTGTTGTTGGAAGACGAAGGATTGATGCAGCTCAGGAATATCTGAGATACAGTAAAACCTATCAGAAGACTTTCAAGACGTATTGATAGAATACTTGATCGGTGTTGATGAGATACTCGATCATTGTTGATGGAATATTTGACCAGTGCTGATAGAACATGAGAAGTAACAAGCTCATTATATAGTGATTTGAAGTGAAGTAAGTTGGCATGGTTGATTAAGGATGAAAATGGAAAGAGGCTAACATCACCTTAACATTCCGTGACATGTCCTGCACACATATCTATAGGTAAAACTTTACACGCCTGAGTTCTTTATGCATTCTTTTCATCAGAAAAGCTAGGCTTACCATAAAGAAATTCAATCACTCGAGCGGGGTGAATGATCATGTAGAGCACAAGGGTATATCTCGAATGTCAAATACTCCTGAATCTGTGGTTGCTTTGTGGCCGACTCGCAGTTTCGACTTGATACTTATTCTTACGAAAGACCTTGTGGATTTAAGTAATGATACAATTACTTGACCTAACACAGGGAATAGGGACGTCTCGTTACCTGATCCGGCAGTGTAGCTTTTGGTTCAGATATATTCACGCCTAGCTTTTCTGAGTCTTCTTTCCTTGATGTAGCTCCTACTCACTCCTTAGCGCAATGACCAAGTTCAGCTGTGCACATACTCCAAGTCGAGCATGTCTAGGTTCTGGGATGCAGATATGTAACTTCTAAGAAAGCGTGACCGAAGAGATATGAAGTCATAGAAGAGCCATGCTCAAAGTCAACAGCGACACTATCTATGATTCACTATCCCAGGACTTGGGTAGTTTTTGGTGCGCTTCCTGGCCGGTAGTACCAAACCCAGCATTCGTCAGCGTCCTCTGTACTTTTCCGTTCATCCAATTACCACTCATCCCGAAGGGCGATAGCCTCTCTTAGCTTCACAAAGGCATTGTGAGGTGCAATTGTGTCCTTGTAAAAGACGATGTTCAACCTTTCAGTCCTTTGGCTGACGAGCTTCATTTCTCGTGCTGTCCCTCCGTCTTCATGAAGCGGCATCTCGATGATCGCCACAATTTCCGGATCATGGTCTGCCACTCGCAAAGTAAAATCTTCTAGCTTAAAGCTACGTTCAGCAAAAGGATTGACGAAGTCTGACACAAATATATCTGGTTGTTCATCGAGATCTTCCTCAAACCAGTAATCGACTTCAATATGTTTCAACATGTCGAGATATTCGTTCGGAAAGCCCGGCTTGTCGAGGTCGTTCGTCAGACTTGTATAGTGGAAATGGTTCTCCCGGTATAATTCGGGCAAGGCTTCGTTATATGTTTGACGACACGTACGTAGTATTTCGTGTTTTAGTGAAGCTTCATTTGGTCGATCTCAGATACTTTCGCCCTCCTTTTCATCGTCAGCGTACTGCGGGCATAACGGCTTCGAGTGAACGAGAACAATTCGATATATCTAGATACGAAGTTCCAGCGGAATTTAGAGAGAGCGGGCGATGGCTCGCAGCTTGTAGTTTTCATTGCAGCTCTCAACGATGAGTCAACATGTAGTGATTGGATGATCGATATTTGATTTGTCCTCTAATGGTGATCGTAGCAAGGGAGATCTTCAATACGCTACTTCGCAGGACAATCGATGAATATCCTGTCCAAATTACAACTGGAAATCTTCATGAGATTCGTTATTCTTATATGCGGTTCGAGTGATAAATTTTGCTTAGGATTCAAGTGGCTATTTCTGTGCCTTGGCCAGCCGCCTGGCAAGGAGGAGTGCCACACAGAATGACTGTCAGCTGTTAACAGTGCTGGCACCGATTCGGGAACAAACATGAGCAGAATGGCAAGAGTTCTCTGTGTGCATTTGATCGATGCTATAGCCGCTACGTTTGCTCGTATAGGATGAAAGCGACAGCAGATTGTTAGTGAGAAGTCGGCAAGCGGTTGACAACGAAGCATGACCCTCAAACGGACGATTGTTGATCTTGCGAATTAGTAGATATCTTGCGTTTGGGATATCAGGGAAAGAAAAAAACACGGGTAGAAGGTCTACACTGCTGATAGAACGAGTGTGCAAGATGTCGTGTGGAACGGGTCCTTTTCCATCTTCTCCCGGTCTTCGTTTTCTTCGTATGCCTCTTCTTGATCGTCGCTATGTCTGTCAACGTCTGATCTGTTCAAAATAGTACGATGTGGCTGGAGGTAACAACGCAGAGTGGAAAGCTGTCCATAATCGCGAATTCGGGAGCACAGTGATCTGGGGGTAGCACGTTTAGATTTGCCATCATGTGTAGAACGCAGTGGAAAACCGGAGATGTTTTAGCAGAAGTTCGTTGATGGAAGCAAATCAGATAAGCCAGATCAGCTGTGGGTTTAAGCTACACGAAAGGGCCAACCTAGCTTGAGAGCTCCCAGGATCGGTGATGACATCTGAGCGACAATCTTTTCGTAGCTGGATATTTAGGTATCAATCGTACGCCTCACTTCGCTTCCTCCGACTTAGGCTTGTCCAATCAGACTTCCTCAATTGTGACCTATTGCGCTTAGGTAGTCCCAAGCAAAATCTCAAGCTTTTCAGCATTTCCCGGTATAGGTCGCCATATCTGCCCTTTTCCGACCCCACGCGGGACTGTGATGATTTCGGGGTTCGGTACCATTCAGAGTAAGCGTTTACCTGGTCCACAACGCCAAAATCGTCCAGTACATTGGTAATGCCTATGGTTGTATTGTTTTCTAGTGACCCAATCGTCCTCGGGCGCAACTGCAAGGCGTAACTCTTTCAAAGCATCAACGCCTACGTCGTCCTCGCCCCACGCGACGATGATCAACTCCACCCCTTCTCCAAGTGTCGCGAGAGCTTCTGCAGTCTTGCTCTGACCTCGAAATTCCCCCTCGAAAAAGAGCCATTGGTCATAAAAGAAGCGTGCAAGCCGCAGTGTGAATGTCTAAAGGGCTGCTCGATAGTGCGCATAGTATCGGACGGAGTTTGCCGTGGGATCATCTATCTCCCCGGGTTGCGCTTCGCATTTGAGGTTGATCAAGTCGACATGATGGCAGGGAAAACCTTGCTCTTGGTAATTATCCTTAGGAGCCGCCCACTATAGTCATCCACGTGATCGCAAAATACGTTTTCACCGTAAAGAAGAGGCAATGCCTCATCATATATCTGACGGCAAGTACGCAAGAGGTTGTGCTCGAGATATGGCTCGAATTTATGCCGGAAGATAGAAAGCCCTTGCGGGCGAATTGGTAGGGGTTGGATGAGGAGATATCGATATTTCTGAAGACAAATTTCCGTCGGAAGAGAAAGTAACCTCTGCATGTTCATTGTCACTTGTGTTCTGACTTGATTTGTGATGTGGCATGGTATTGTACTAGTCTATTCCAGATCTTGATGTGAAAGTGACGTATAAGCAGTCTCGGGTGGAAAGAGCTGAACGCCTAAGCTGAGATCACTACAGGTGAGCTTGCCTGAACACTCAGACAAGGCTCCATAGATTGCCTCACGATGACGACTCAAAAGCCGAGGGGTTGCAATCGGTGAAAGGACGTGTTGGTGAACTAATTTACCTCAGTTTCTTTAGCATGGGCTCTCATCACTGTTCAACTTTCGATGCAGGTGGCTTTCTAAGGATTTGATGCATAGGACAGGTTTTCCAGACACGTACACCTTTATTTTGCAATTCTACTAGCATTGTCAATAAAAGGCTACTTGCATCACGTGGAGAAGAGTTGATAGGACTGACAAGGCAAAGGACTGCAAGGCCCGCGCCTGGTGTCAGTTAACCATCATTCCCGGCATAGCTCCAGGCATCTCGTACCCCCTTTCGCCATCCCTGTTCCTCCGCCTCAAACGTTCCAGCCCGCTCATTCTTTCTCTCTCCCTCAACTCTCTCTCTCCCCTCATCTCCTCCTCGAGTTCTCTCCTAGCTTCTTCCTTGAGATCACGGGTACCTTCGTTGCCTAGAACATCATCGTCATTTGCAGGCGGTCCTCTTGTGTTCTTCTTCCGCGGCCAGAGACTCGGCAGTACTACCTGCTGTACTCTTGGCTCTACACACCGCTCGTCGATCCAGGCATGCAGCCTACTCTCGACTAGCTGCGCGACCTTGGGTATGTCTTGCAGACGAGAACGGGAGCCAACGAGAGAGCGCACGCTGAGATCCAGGCGGTAGTCGGGAAGAAAACAAAAAGCAAGTGTAGTCGGTGTCGTGGAAGGGGGCTGCTGCGGTGGTGATGCCGAAGTCGCAGAAGTGGTGGAACTTGATGGTTTAGAAGAAGACGGAAGAAAGGAGATAGAGAGGGTGCCCGAAAACCGGACTATAGACACTGCAAGGGCTACCGGTAGAATAGCAGTGAGTGGCTTAGGATAATTTAGAATTATCTTGGTTTCGATACCCAAAGTAATGGAATCACTGAGGTCTACATCCATGCGTGCCTGCAGCCGCCCACCATCTGGGCCATTAGCATCATCTTCTACCGGATGTACACGACAGTTGCTGAAGATGGGGAAATCTTCTCCCAGGCTTATCTCCGTTACCTTTATGCTCGATAGGAAATCTGGCTTGTGGGATCCATTTAATACATTCGTAAGGGAGGTGAGAATCGCATCGTCGTCCTGGGCATCATTCCGAAATTGTGCTATCGCCTGCGCGATTAGGACATTGAACCAGTCTACGGATTCAGGCTGGTGAGAGTTGACATTGTAGTACGTCTTGGAAAGGATCGTAGCCGTAGTAAGACGTGGAGGGTTCCGTAAGACATTGGACGAGGATCGTTTGCTCTTGAGCTTCTTCGGTGATAGGGAGGTCGAGTTGATGGAGATTGAACGTCTGTGATCGAGAGCGCGATTTCGGCGGGCGAGGGCACGGTTAGCGGCGGTGGTTTCTGAGGAGGGGGCTTCGCCAAAGATGAAGAATTTGATGAAGGCGCCAATAAGTATCACGACCGATAGCTGGCCGAGAAGAAACCCCTCGGTGAAGGACAGCCTAGTAATAATTCAGTACAATCTAAGGTTTAATTCTGGCAGCCAACCTTACGAGGACTGTGGTGGGGAAACTTGAGGTGGTGCATCTGTAATTGTAGCATTAGCCATAGCAAGAGGTTGAAGCAGAACCAGTTACCAACTTTGAAGCGTTGTCATGCTACTGAAGTCTTAAGTACATGTGGACACAAGGGTCCTCATGTTTGGGCGTTTTGTGACTTTGCGAGAGCCCAATGGCGACAAAAGTCCGCAGAGCCAAATTTGACGTCAAGCGTGTTGCCCTGCAGGGCTTCGTAGGGCTGCCAGGCCGGTAGAGCATTCTCCTCGAACCCAGATTCCGAGCGCCTAATCTTTCTTTCAATTTGACTTGATGACATGTAGAATGTGGATAGTATTTGTGATTGCAATGAAACCTGAGGTCACCTGTTTCCTTCCAGACTTGCGACTTGATATCCATTATATACATATGTGAAATAATAGTTTAGCGACTCTGATCGCACAATCTCAAGCGAACCATCTACCCAGATGCATTTAATCAAGCCAGATGTCAAGAGATAGCCATCCAGCAGCTCTATCCATCACCTTTGGGCGTCGTACAAAACGCGGAATTCCGCCTCTCATCCACTCTCCACTTTCGAAATAAAAAACTCCAGCATTCCTTGTCGCCAAATATATCTAGCTCTACTATGCCTTGAATGAATCCCTCGCGCTTTGGCTGCTGGCACTCATGGGTGGGTTTGTAGTTGGAAGACCACCAGTCTTCGGCTTGGATGATTGCTTGACCTTCGCCAACGTATACACAATACCGCTAACGAAGCCAACACCGATGGCGGATACACTAGGAAGCGTGACCGGAGCATCGAAAAAGATAAGCCCACTCAACGCAATGGGTAGCTTATTCAGAGCGCCGACCATCGAGTACGTCGTCGAGGAAGTCACACGCACGCACCAAGCTGACGTGTAAGAAATGAAAACCGAAGAGAGTCCGGAAAAGACCATGGCCATGATAAGGTTGTTACGTTGTTCAATTGGGAAGTTCTTGCCGACGTTCTCGGAGGACCAATCCTCAATGAAGACGGACGCAAGGAGGAGAATGGGGATGGACAGGACATTGTTATAGAACATAGCTAAGACATGAACATTAGCTACAGACTGTGCCACAGTGTTCAAGGTACTCACTGTCAAAGTCCTTGAAGTTGGTCAGTTTAATTCTCTTCCGCATGCCTAGAAGATAGGCCGCACTGCAAACGCAGTTGACCATCATCCACATGTAGCCTGCATTGAGCGTAGAAACCTTGGCCGATGCTTCCGTTTCTGAGTGACCGTAATTTTGCAGGGTATGCTGGATATCTGCCCAAGCTGCAATTACAGAGCTGAGGATCATCAATCCGAAGGAAAACAGAGCCATTCCTGTAACGGAGCCGCCAAACCATAGCACCTCACCGTACGCGATCAAGATAATTGTCAAGTTCTTGAAGATGGTATACACGGGAATTGACAGAAATTGGAGAGCCTTGGTGCTCGTGTATATCATGCCAATGAGTAGTAACGATACAGGGAACCCTGCAGTAGGCATCAGTCACATAGATCCGAGAATGAGGTCAGAAGCGGCTCACATTTCCTAGCTTCGTCCGTGTTAAAATCTCTGTATGTGATGACCCCCACCGATTTGCAGGTCTGAATCGCAATCACACACACAACGGACTGTCTCTACATCAGTACCATATCATCCAAGCGTTCTGCACTTGGTGAACACACCTGCACGCAGAGAAGGAAGAAGTTCAGATTGAAACCAAATCCTGATAGGACGAATTTGTTTGTGACTGTCATCAGTATCGAGGAAGTGCAATAGCTGAGGATCGGTAATACGGGGTTGTTGGCAACAGCTGCCAGAGGAGCGGCTGCTTGGGGAACGTGGCGCGGTGAGCTCGGGGAGTCATATGGCTTTCCATTGCGCTCATTCATATCAATCGTGAAATCATCTCGTTTCTTGTCGTCGGCCATTGTGGGGTGCAACGAAAGGAGGAGTACGTTGGGGTTAGGCAAGTCGGCGGAAGGAGAAGCTCGGGGGTAGGGGAAGAGGACAGTCAGGAGCAAGAGACGGCGCGAAGATAGTTTCAAGATCAACGACTGCTGAGGGAGTGCTTTAGCCCAGGACTTGAGGCGTGGTTGGCTTTGATCGTTGAAATTGTTGGTGGACAGATTTCCTATCACTTTTATTAATCTCCAGCCAAGCCACGGTCAGCGAAGAAAAATCGCCTAAAATAAAACCGTGCTAAAGTACGGATACGGTACGCAGGGATCTCTAAATGGGATCCACTATGCCTTATGACCTTAACATCCCACACTACCTTTCCTGCAACCTCGTGTGCCTAATTTACATGCCTCCAATTCAAGATATGCTTCCATTGTCCTCTGTTCCATTTCCAAGTTCTACCACCAGCCCGTCCTAAATTCCACATTTTCCCTATCAGGCCCCGAAATGCCCACCCTCCACCCCACAGTCACATCTATCCTCGACAACTCTCACCCAGCAGCTTCCTCAGATGACGAAGATGCTCTTCTTGATTCGCTTGACAACGATCCTGCTCTCTCTCAATTTCGTGAGCAGCGTCTCCAGCAACTCCACTCCGAATTTTCACGTGCGAAACACATGCGGAAGCAGGAGTATGGAACTTACACTACAATCGTAGAAGAGAAGGCATTGATGGATCTGACAACATCGGTAAAGTGGTGCGTGGTACATTTCTTCAAACCAGATTTCGCGCGTTGCGGGGTTATGGATGAACATCTGGAGGTGTGTTTTAGTCCATGGTTACCCCATACATAGTCGCTTGAAAGCTGACTATGAGGGAGGAACAAGGCGTTAGCCCCTAAACACTTTGATACGCGGTTTCTGAGAATAAACGTCGAAAACGCGCCCTTCCTGGTGACAAGGCTCAAGATCCAAGTTCTACCGTGTGTTCTTGCCTTCATCAATGGCGTTAGTACAGATCGCATTGTAGGCTTTGAGGGCTTGGGGTACAGCGAAGATACATTTACGATCAAGGAACTGGAAACGAGGCTGCTGGCGGCAGGGGTACTGACGAGGGCGAAGACCATAGGGAATGAGGAAATTGCAAGAGCGAGAAGAAAACAGGAGGATGAGGATGGAGGCGATGATGATGACTGGGATTAGTGTGAAAAACTAATACTGTCCCGAATACCCAACATTGCCAGCTTCTGGGCAGGCAGCCTACAAGCAGTCCAGAGTGGAATGAATCTCTCAAGCATGTCGATTGTGACCACCTATTCCTGCAGTTTGGCACGTTACGTTGCTACGAATATTTTGTACTGAGACTCACTGTTCATGCCGGTGGAATACGATACTCTGTTGTTATCTGACCGTCGTTGAAAGGGTGCAGTCTGCGAATATCGTATGGATTGAGACTTGTCGAACCCCGTGTAGGAGGACGTAGCCAGCTAGATAGGGGCGCTGACTCTTCGGGAGTGCAGTCATGGATGGCGACAAGGGATAAGATGAGCTTTACCTCCGTACGTCGTAGGCAAATGGGAAGTAATTAATACAATAATAACTTCAGCATGTTATAACCAATTGAATTTAGATACGTCATTGGTAATGATCTCAGACTGCAGATTGAAGGTCGTACTTGACCAAAACGTGCAAACATCCAAAAGGAGTTCTCATGCCCATCAACTGCACTCTCCCAGGTTTTGACCGCATTCAAAGACATGTCTAGAATTCGACGTTATGCCTCGTGGAGCTGAGTACGTCGATGGTCCCCCTGCATCAGATAACGCCATCGAGGCGGGCGAGAACAGAATAGCTGGAGCACCTCAAGAACTCAGACGTGAGTCTTCCCCAACAGTTACAAGCAAATCAAACCTGCTACATCAGTATTTCTGACACAAGTAGTAGAAATCATCATCTTCTGGAGTTGATTGCTCGCTCGCACAAAGTTGCTCCGTTGCCGGAGGAAATTAGCGAGATGAAGGACGGTCCAGCGAGCGGTGACAGCTGGAGGGGAATTGATCATTCACCTTGAAGGCGATGCAATCCAGGCAGGAAGCCTGTACCTGGCCATGCAATTGGTCACGATGATTGAGAAAGCGAAGATCACCTGAGCATATGATCTATGTCGGTGGCGATACAGCTGCCCAAAATAGATATCAAGAAGGCAAAGTGTTGAGTGTATCTACTCGTACGGAGGTAGTACTCGTAGATCTTCCAGATCGACCGTTGCCCCCGATACCTGCTCGTACATAGAATAGTCTAAAGAGGCAATTAAAAGCACCTGACCAATGACTGTGCTGATAGTGATCTGAAACGCTTTGTGAGTAAGCAGCCTCCTGCCGCTATATCAACAGACGGTTAAGTCTGTTATCGGACAAGTTTAGCGCCGTGTAGCCTTTGTGTGTGTGTTTAATTTAAAACTGGCGCTTTCCTAACTTGGCAGACGCGAAACTCCTTTCCTTGTCCGCCATATCTTACCCGTACCACGTTCCAACGCCCGTTGCGACGACTACCTCACAAATTTGTTTATATGACCTTCAATGGACGAGAAGATGCAAACATGAATGTTAACTTCGCTCCGTGACTACAACTCCAGCGCAACCGCCATGGCACCTTCGTAAGTTGCAATCCCCCGTCAACATTCCTTTGTCCGTAGGCATTGGCTTACCGCCTTTTAGCACTGGCAGCATCGGGTCGGCATGGCGTTCCTTCTGGCATACCATGACCTCGTACGACCGCCATGCCTCGCACGACTCTCCGTATCGAACTGGTCAGCACATGCCTTTGAATCAAAGCCGTCATGCTCCCCTCACCTCCATCGCAACCAGTGCAGTGGACTCACGAGCAGATCTCGATCAAGCCTACGGCGATGATAACAACGGACGCTTTACGCCCGGCCTTGATGGCAGTGCCGCTGCTCTTCAATCTCCTACATCTCCATACTCACCAGGCATGAGATCAAGCTTAGCTTTACGCAAAAGCCAATCCCACGACAACAACCCTTTCGAAAACATCACCCCTGGGGAGATACAGATGCAAAGCTTTCAAGAAGGCCTGCCCCCTCCTCCGCCCGTCTCTCATTCGTGGAAAAGAATTGACCGATGGGCTGAGGACAAGTACGAAGAACTGTATGACCAACTCTCCGAAGGGTGTACCCAGAATGATGTCAACGAGCTGGAACACGAGATTGATTGCTCATTGCCCCTGGATGTTCGTGAGTCTCTGCAGATCCACGACGGACAAGAACGGGGTGGTAGGCCGACTGGTATCATCTTTGGCTGCATGCTGCTCGATTGCGAGGAAATAGTTCAGGAGTGGAAAAATTGGAGGGTGGTCAATGAAGAGTATCTCACCGCGCCTGCAAATCACCGGACCCAATTTCCTCCGAAAGCATTCGGCGGATCCTCATCCTCTGCGGCACAATTCTCACAAACCACCGCCAATCCCCTATGGAGACAAGAGCTTCTGGACAAACAAGATTCGCAACCTCCTAGGGCTGTACAAAAGGCTTATGCTCACCCCGGCTGGATTCCTCTCGCTCGTGACTGGGGTGGAAACAACGTTGCTGTTGATCTTGCGCCAGGGCCGGTTGGAAAGTGGGGACAAATCATCCTTTTCGGACGTGACTACGACTGTAAATATGTTATTGCACGCTCTTGGGCAGCATTTCTAGCTATGGTCGCAGACGATATGAGCAGTGAGAAAGTCTTCGTTGATGAAGAAACCCAAGAGTTGAAGCTTCGAGAGTTTAAGCAGGCAACGGTTGAGCCCGCTTATCTTGACATCCTACGCTGGAGAATGGATCAGAAGTACGGCCGGAAGGGTCCTAGAAGAAGACCCGGCAGTGCGCATGGTCCAAACGGCAATGGCGGTTCTCCTAGAGGGTCTCCTTATGGCAGTCCAACAGACGAAAGGGGCCGCTCACCACATCGATTTCCTAACCGTGGTCCTCATACTTCGAGCCCGCGCGGCAACATGGCAAAGCCAAGCCCTTTGGCGCAAGTCACTGAGGAGAGTAACTCCGTCACAAAACCGAGCGTTGCTGGCGGTGACGTAAACAGAGACCCGACCGCGACGGAGACAGCAGCAAGTGAGCGAGATGGGACATTAGTTGAGGTCGGGAGTCCTACTAGTAATGACGAGGGCAAGGGAGTGATAAGTCCTCTGGGTACGGTCATGAAACCAGCTGTACTACATGACGGAACAAATAAAGAGAAGGATAACCAGGCACGGCCTTTGGTGACGGGACTTGGGGTGGATGGCATTGAGGAGCTCAAGAGCGTAGACATCTGACGTGCCAAGTGACTGCTAATTCTACTCGACAGGCTGGGAATAAGCACTTCTCAATCCAAGTCTAATAAGTTGGTCACTTTGCTCCAAGCTCATTCAAATACAGCAATAATTTCTTGCCACAACAAGCGCCTCTATATGAGCAAGTTTACCATATATCAATTTATGCGGCAGCACCATGGTGCTTTCACCAAAAAGGCGCCATGTTTGCGAGCAACAAGTGCAAGGGAAATGGAGTTCACTCTACAGCATGCCTGTGCCTTCCATGTCTCTCTTCTGTATTTCTAGAAAGACACAAGTGTTTACCCGAGCGGATGATACACTTTTGAGCTTTGCGTGCTTGATGCTCAAAGGGCGAGCCACTGGGCGTGTTTTGTTTGCGGGCTTTGTGGTTTGTGTGGTAGCATAGGATGTAACAACCGAATGAAATATCAAAGTGGGGATCTAGGGATCTGAGTTAACTGGTTCATATGATGGCACAATTGGCGAAGTGTGCTAATCATGATCAGCTCTTACGGGCACGAGTAAACTGTCTTGTTCCCTACTTTCGGCATCCTGCAGATTCACCGGTCAGTAGGGCCTAAGACGCTTCGTCAGCTATCTGTTGGAGATGATATCGCCGTCTAAACATGCTGACGGGAAGGGAACCAGGGACCGAGATATGAGGGATTGATTCTGTTGGCTGCGTGGTTGAGTGCATGTTCGGAACCTCGTTCCTCCTCTCCATCACAAAGTACGTTACTCGTATGTATTAGTATTAGCTACTAAGCCGGAGAGTATATTCAGCGTGTGTTGCTATCAAGGTGGGAAGAGGGTGAGTTTATTTGTTTGTTTGTTTGTTTGGGTCGGCGGTTTGAGGGAGGGATCTTTTGGAGTGGTTTCTGCGGTATTAATTCAGCTCGGTTGGGGTTAGATGATGGTTTTTGTGTGTGGTTCGGTTTGGGAGGGTTTTTTTTTTTTTTTTTTAATAAAGGGAGTTTGGATGTGGCTCTTGGTAGTTAGTCGATGGGGTCGAGTTGACGATTTACGCTTTGGGTAATTCTGTCAAGTATTGTTATTATCTATATTGTTACTATGTATGCCCGACTCTACCGTAGCGGTTCCAACGCAGTTCAAGGACGGTCAGACCTCAATCTTTTTCTATGAGTTTATGAGTTTATCCTCTATACAGCGTTGAATCATGATATTATGAGAAACATGGAGGAGTAAGGTGGGCAGCCAGGAAGGTGATTTCCGGTATGTCAGGGAATCCTACGGTTTGCACCGAGGACTGCTTGTTACTCTGGAAAGACTGCGTAGCCGGGCTTTAGCAGAGCTTGTGGGCTATGTTTGTCTAGGTGGGTAAAGAGTCTTTCTTGGCTGATAATGGGTTGGGGTTGAACCTAAGCCCCATTGACCAATACTGTCCCCACTATCTCCTGGATGCTCTTACGTTGCCCTCAGGACCTCGCAGCGAGTGTGCAGAACCTATAGGAACGGGATTTTAGACCATACCAAAACCCGAGAAAGCCTTGCCCCTTGCTTGTCTCGACTCGGTAGGGGGTGTTGCAGTTCACAAGAGGCCCTGCTGCGCTTATTCTATGCAGGCGGACCCTACTATCCGGGTCCCTAACGTTGCGGAAATTACGCAAAATGGTTCCCGAAGAAATGAACAATCTCCTGTGTCCCGGGGAGACCTTTCGCTTCTGTGGAGGTCTCGATTTTTACAACCACCATGGTCTTTGGTTTCGACATAGCGCCGGATTCTGGTGGTATTTGGGCACTGGGACACCTATAACCCAAGCCTCGGGCACTTGAAGTAGTATCGAACATGAGAATGAATACCACGAGAGGACTGGACTTGAGGAGACGGCGTGGACATGTACCATAGATGGTATGACTTTGAAGAAAACAGATGCTTAGACAATAGCTATCCTGGAACCAGCAGGTAGACAAAAAGATTCACTACGACCAACAGAGATAGCTGTGTATTGAAAATACAGGAATCCTGCTTATCTTTCGCGAGATAGGTAGAAACTGGCGTTTTGAAGTTGGCTTTTTCCTGACAATACAATATCAAGTCAAGAATCTGCGTACTAAATGCTAAAGAATTTTCCCATTTTCCACTTTGAGATCTTGCAGCAACGAGAAGTCCCGTTTGACGGGCATCGTGCATATTGTAATGGAATTTATGCGTGAACATATTTATACAAACACAACATGTTAACCAACACAATTCTTCGAGTTCATTTGCAGTGTTGTTTAGTTCATCTCGTTGAAGACCTCTTCGAATACATGCTTTCAGTTGTGTTGCTAGGGCGGGAGAAGGTCCTTCTGTAGTATATCTTCCACATCTTCAATATTTTGTCCCATCAACCTTATCTGGCTGACCAGTGCCTTGGAAGCTTATCCTAATAATCCTCATTCCCCTGCGGATCGGGCCATATTCGTTGGAGACCTTGGCCCAACTTCTTCTGAAAGTTCGAAAGATTGTCCGCACTCTTAAACAACATCTCTGGAACGGACCAAGTTCCATCCTAGACAAAGATGTCCTTCTCACCACGGGGCCCTCATGGGCTTCCACCTCCTCTTCCGCATGGCACCTCACCTCGCTACTACGGGTGGCTAATGACATTTTACCCGCAGCAGATGGTTGAATATGAAATGGGATTTGGTGGGCCTGATCCGAGGCAAGTCTTGAGGCGGTCCTATCAGAATCATGTACTTCGTTGGGGATCCAATGGTCCAGCAGAAGTTAGGATCATGACCGATATCCTGCTCGATCGTGCGGAAGTGCTCATGGGAGCAAGAACGGAGCAAGGCCCAGATGGAAACTCCTACTGGGTCGGGGCTTCAGGAAGACATGATGGACATCGACTCCTAGCACCGCATCGTGAGTAACACTGACAATGCAATGATTGCCATCCACTAATCCATCATGAAGGACAACATGAACACCATCAAACACAACATTCTCGTCATCAACAACATGGTCGCCTCAATGGGTTTGAGCGCCAAGAGACCCGAGATACGCACCTCGTGCGAGACAGCTGGTGGGAGCAAGATGTACCTCATGAACACGGTATGTGGAGAGGTCATACCACTCATGAAATTTTTGGCCGTAGCGGAGGTTCCCCTTATCCTGGTCATCATCCTGGTCACGGCCGTCACGGCTGTGGAGCTCATGGTTATGGAGGACACCATCAACAGGGTACACATCGACCAAACCATATAGAGAACCAGCATGGACCTTATGCAAGTAGGAATCGCCCAAGGCACAACGCAGGGAGTCGTTTCCAAGGAGGGTTCTCACATGGTCGCGAACAAGATTTAGCTGGTCTTTACGGAGGCCATCATGCGAGCTATCCCGCGGAGGAATACTTTGGAGAGTATTCTGACGATGAATACGAGTGATCCCCATGTCCTTACGGCCGAGACGATCATGGATGGCTGTGCTTATCAAGTTATTCTCAGGCCGCCAGCATCCAAACTCGTGAAAGGGGAAAACTACCAGAACATGATGCAGGATAAACCTATGTATCGGGGATTACGAAGCCGCAATGGGAGACAAACATGCCAAAAGAAGGGATAACACAAAGACGTAGCTTGGGAAAATGTAAGATTGGAACAAGAAATTGCGCGTTTCTAAACTATTCTTGAACTTAGATTAACAGATTCCATTAGAAGAGAAGAGTTAGTGATAGACAGAGAAAAGCGAATGACTTTAGTTGCAATGATTCTCCGCTGCATGTTAGATTTTAAAGTATCAAATTCGAGACCTAACTCGTGGTGGGCTTTAGACTCCTAGAGTCATTCTTAGTAGTATCTTGCTTAGCAGTGCTAGTGTCTGTAGATTCTTTGTCTTTGATACATGTCGTACGATTAGTCTTAATCCTGAAAAAGAGCGCTGAAGTCCTATTGATGGAGATGGGGAAGTATCTAGTGTTCGGATCCTGAGGTTGAAGGTTACCTTATGTCGGAATGCCACGGACCAATTCCAGGGCTAGCCCTATGATTACCCATGCCTTGGTCAACCTGCACATCAAGCACTACCAAAATAATACTCTCTACGACTACATAGCCCCGAGGAAGGCTCCACATGGTGATTCGCAATCTATATTTCGGCTTTGGTGTCTGCATTCCACAGTAGCAAACAATACTCTACAGTGGGCCTTGACAGCCCACAGGCTTTGATTGCTTGGCCCCAGGATTCTAATGACAGCTCGCCCTTTGGACCGATTGCTCCTTTGACTACTTGAAGTGACTGTTCACCTCCAACAGCCTTTGACCGTTCTCATAACTTAAGCTCGTCCAATTCTCGCGCTGAACACACTCTTCAGCAGGAAAGCCCAGCCCTTTGACTAATAATACAGTATATATTCTATGTGCCCTGGTTCTCGTCTTCTTAGCGACATCAAGGGCATTCCACACATGAAACATACAGGGTTGAACAGCCGTCAACTCACGCAGCATATTCCTGTCATTAGCACAGTCTCGGTTCACTGTGGGAGCTTCCACTCTCGCAGGACCTCATAGCGGTGATGCTTCATTTACATTAGGGAATTCGACAATACGTTCTGTCTTCTCTGGATCAATGAAACCTCTTACTAGCTCCCAAGTCTCCTATTAGTCTCCATGGTCTTCGAGCTTTTACATGCTAAGGAGCTGCCTTAACTGAGGGCCCGCAAAGTGGAAGATTAGGTACCATATTTTAGGAAGAGATATTGGCATTGCAGCGTCCTTGGATAATCTACTATATGGGTAAGCTACTGCGTTGAATATGCAAGCTTATGGACCCAGACCAACAATCGAACTCAACCATTGATCGTCAGCAGGTACTAGACCAGAAACCATCTCACTCAACATTTCGGAAATAACACAAGTAATTTCTGACTCAAATTTACTGCGAGTAGGATTCATCAACCAACACCTCGACATGAACATCCATGTTGACTGGTCTCTCAAACACACTGTTCCAATAGTTTCATTGACTTATATATATACCTCGAGACTTTTTCAATCTCTGTTCCGTTCATTTCTCAAAGACGCATCAGCTATTCAGGCATTCGTACTTCAGTAATACTAATCGAATCCGTTCAGTACCTGTTCTGCTGTGTCTGCTCCATCGTACTAAGAAAAGCAAAAGTCACCCCGACCCTTTATCAGCTTCGAGTATTATCTATACCATCTTTTCATTCTCAAGAAGTACCGTCTGAACGATACAATGTGCCTCTTTGCAGTCTCCCAACCACGATCGCGCTCAAGACCAAGAGACGAGTGCCCGATACCCGTAGTGATCCTTCCACCACCAAGGCCCGTGTACATACTTCACAACGAACCTCCATCTCCACATACACAACGACCAGACGGACACTACAGGTGGTGCCCAACTCCCTGCCAAGGCTCTCACGGACCTCGAGCGCCAATACCTCGCAACATCAGATTTGAGGACCGTTCAAGATTCCGAGGCGACACTAAACACCGTCGTATAGAAGAGTCCCGCGAGGCTGAGTGGAAGTGAATGCAGCAGCGGAATATACGGCGTCCAGAGCCGGCTTATCTAGGAGGCCGTCGCATGGTTAAGTTCAGGGATATTTTTGACATGGACCCTCGCTTTCGACGAGGCGATGATAGAACAGTATCCGAAGAAAGCTATTCTGCTCCTCGCCATCAACATCACCGGGAAGCTTCGCCTCATGATGGCTATTACCCAAACGACTCACCAAACGGCTATCCCGCCCATCCGCATCCGGGCCACCACGATCGCCTCCCCCCTGACTACTCCACCGAATGCTCAACAAACGGCTATCGTGGTCCCCCGCATCGATCCCCTCGTGAAACTTATCCCCCAGAGTATTCTTTGGAACCTACAGACCATGCAAACTTTGACTATCGCTAGGAATGGCTTCAAGCTAGGAATGACCATAAGCAAACGGGCGGGGCACGCCTGAATGGGAGATGGACGGGAATACGAGTCCGAGGCTATGGAATGGGGTTAAGCTCTCGCACGTCCGACCAGACTCGTTATGGTAAGGGTTTCGGGTAGAATATTTCAAGAAGTTGGCAGGGTCGGGATTTGGGTTTTCCCCCAACGGGTCGCTGAGGAGGTGGCAGTCAGATCCCACTAAGTAAACATCCCGATATCTAGGTAGCGTACCTTCTTCTCCAAAACTTTACTTGCCCAGCCTAATTTCTGAACTCATTCCCTCCATCCCCCGAAATCCACCATCACCTCACCATCAGTATCAAAAGTTCTACAATCGACCAGCTAACAAGCTAGCCACATACCGATAGCTCCCGATGGAGGAGGTGAAGATCTATCTTATAGAGGATATAGTGTTATAGCAACACATGGAAATAAAGGGGTTTCCGCGATACACACATGAGCGCGATGAAAGTGTTTTTGAACGTCGGGTGGTACACAATGTTGAACCCAACACCAGTCAGACCACTTCTCTGGGCCTCCCTTTTCATGGTTCCTACCCTGATCTCGCAGCACTCGGTCTTCCCTCCCCACAATATCCCTTGACATACTCCAAGGTTTTGATTGAGTGAAAAATATCGCACAAATACACCGCGCCTACTGTTTCTTCGAGAATCCCAGCACGCCAATTAAATATTCGACAAGGGTTCTTTCTTACATCCAAACTCCACTAAACACCCCTGATGCCCCATCGCGCCCCAGTCACCACTCCCTCACCACTACCACCACCATTCCCACGCACCCCTCCCAACCCACGTCCACACCCCCGGAGGAACCAGCCCCCGCTTCTAACGGCTGGCTAATTGATGTCCCACGCCTCGCCAATAGCGGGCCACGACCTCCGCGGTCTCCTGCGCGCCGAGTACGAACATCACACTGACCGCTGGCATGCCGAGTCCCCATAAGCACGGGCTCTGGATGCTGACCTGGCGTACAGCCTCTGGGGCTCGGTCACGGAATATGCGGAGGGGAGGGCGTGGTGGTGTGGGTCGAGGAGTTGTGCTGTTAGTCTGCGGGGAGATGTGGGGGAGTTTCATCGGGTGGGGCAGGGGGCGTTTCGTGAGTGAGGGGAGGAGGGGCGAGGCTGGGATGGGAGTGGGCGGTTGGGCGGCGTGGCGGGGAGCTTTGGGACGGACGTCTTGGGGATAGAGACCGGCCGGCTAGACACTACCTTGTAGATTCGGACGGCGGGTCTCCTGCTCGGCCTCGCGCAAGATACCATGGGGATCCTCACCCGGCACGCCATCTCTAGGAATCTGATGGATACAGTGATGAATTCGATCACTCCGGCGAGGAACGTGACGACTATCTTAGGAAAGGCCATCGTGCCAATATTTCATCACGGGCTACCGCTTCATCATGGGCCACCTGTCCGTCGTGAGGCACCTCTTCGTGGTGGAGCTACTTCGGCCAGAGGTTCGCACAGTGCGGGCACTCACCCTGGACGTCCTCGCCCCGGAAGTGCTCACTTTGGGAGTCCTTGCGGAAGGAGCGCTCGTGCAGCTTCTCGAGCTCAGAGTTATGCCTCTCCTGGTAAAATGGGCGGAACACTCCCTCTTGGGAGAGAGATGGGTACTTGAGTCCGAAGCTAAACGATGAGTATTTACCTCCGCACATGCAAGGTGATGCCTTACCTGCCCACATGCGACGTGATTCCTTTTGGTAATAGGCCTTGGATGAGGACGTCCTAGTCGCGGATGTGATCGCTATAGGAAACATCAGAGTATGCGAGCAACAAAGGCGGTCGTCCTTATCATTTGCGTTTGTTGCCAGGCGGAGAGGCTGGTATCTTCATTACAGCTGTTTTTAGATAACAGCCTTTTTCACAAGTTACGTGCAAGGCCTTGTAGCTATTTAAGAATCAGCTCGGTCAGATAGCAGAGTGGAATAGAGCTTCCTAGGTCATGAAGAAATTTGATGGTCGTTGCAAGTGAATGGTAGGCAAGCCTTCAAATGGTACAAGATAGTCTCCTTGACATAACCTACTCCTAAATCTCCATCTTTCAAGCCTTCCCATTGACCACGAGATATATAATCAGCATAATAGAAATGAATACAATAAAATCTACATTCAAAAAACTTTACCGGAGCCCTTCGATATAGGAACGAAACAAGTCTAGCAGTTGATATTTCCTAACTTTTTTTATGCCCAGAGATGTTGGAGGTGCTGCTTCCTTCAAATTCAGTCGCCGTGTCTTCGGTGCTCGCAACGAGGAAGAAATATAGGGCAGCAGCGCGTGGCCGTACATTATAGCTTTTGGTCCGACCGCTCAACAGCGCGGTATGACCACTGAGCAACTGACCCACAGACCCACTCTCTCCTCTCTAGATCGGTAATGATATCTATATTAGTTCTACATGCGAAGCCGACCTTCTGCGACGTCTTTGGAAATACCAGCCTAGTTCTCAACATGTTGCCACTCGCCATCCCCTTCCTCGCTTTCAATTCAGTCAACAAAGTGGATAATAGAGATGTACTGTAAGTATTACCTTATCCCCCGGTAGATCGAGTTCCACTTCTCCCCTACACTTTCTGTCATTGAAGAGAAAGGGGTAATGAGATTTGCAGAAGCGCGGTGATATCGTACGTGCTAAAGGAGCTTCCCACCGTGAATCCCCTCCCAATTCCCCGACAAGCCAGCCATGGAATAGATCGGTCTGTTCGAGATCTACCCTGATCCTCTTTTCTTGATTGATTACGGGACTTCCTGACACTAAAATCCGCTACAAATCAAGGGAAAGAGCTGGTGCACGCTGATCATCCCCGTTACAAAGATCAAGTTGAATCTTACAGTTCCACGATGATAGTAACATGATAAATCGAACTGCAAGAACATTGCAGAGACAGAATTAAGAGTATGAGATGCGTTAATCGATATATTTTGGAGCTGGATGTTACGCAACATCCTCAACGCTTTGTACGTCCCTAGAAACCATGATCGGCATCGCCTCGACGCTCCACTGGTGCTGCCACGCGACGCCGGTTGACCCCGATACTTGGTGCTATAGCCATGATGATGGCAAAAGGTTGAGAAGGTGGCGATCAAATATTCAAGTACCTAGGTTTGCTATGATTTGCGGTAGATCTACATATCTTGGTGGAAGTCGCTTTTCGACATCTAGGTGCAACAGTGCAGGTACACCAGTGGGTACAAAAAGTAGCGGTACAGTACCCGCGCTTATTGTACCACGAGCCTCATATCGCGTCGCATAGTGGTGGCCACGATTATGTTGAAGACCGGTATTCCGTTGTGCCCGTTCACGCCGTTGTTGGAACCTTCCTCCATAGGGCAAGCCTTACCCGCTGCAGAGTTTAGCCTCACTACGAGTATTCCGTACAGTAGATCGATTTCAAAAAATAAGTGAGAAGATCGTCCAGAACGGCGTCGAGACCATTTCAAACCAGACGCGTTCTCACCTGCACACAAAGTATCCGCGTAGACCTATAGTAGTCACGGTTGGAGATATACCTTCAATAGTATATTGTAGGTGATTTACTACTTCGATTTGTGTGTACAGGTAGGTGGCTAATCATTCGAAAGGGCTCTGACGCTGTCCATATACAACATGCCCAATCCTAAGCCCTGATGCCCCCAGGTAATGCTGAAAAACTAACGCCTAGCAATGCCGCTAATCCCGTGCTCCAATGCTTCGTGAAAATGCCAATCCCATGTCGGAAGTCCTGAAACCGCTCACGTATGCAAAACTACACAAGTGCCAAAGCAGCTGCGATGCCAGAGATTCCGAACAACGCCGTATGCAACATATGTATCGAGGATACAGCAGCACTCTTGCTTGTCGGTCTTGAAGTGCTGCCGGTGCCGGTGCCAGTTGCCGTTATAGGGGCAATTCTCGCACCGCCGGTTTCCGATGGCGAGGCCTGGATGGGATTTGCAACAACCGAAGCACTCGGGACGGCGTTATTGCCAGTACCGATTTCCAGAACATGGCTGGTCGTGGCGTTGAAGTTGGTCTGAGCAAGAGATATCTCGTTGTTACCCAGGTCGTACACGACGTATGCGCTTCGGAGAAAGGTGTCACCCAGGACCGGTGTGTTTCCGTGCGCTGGATTAATGCCGAAGATACAAACGGTGTTCCCAAGCTGGTCGGTACCAGCAGGGATGACGAGTTCGCTGGCTGGGACAGAAATCTTGGGTGAAGTGAAGGTAAAGTCGATAGTGTCTTGTGAGTTGGCTAGTTTGCAGTCGACGACGGCGAGCTGCTGTTGGTTGTCATATTGCACATTCCAAGCTCCGTAAAGGGCGTTAATCAAGTCGTTTGGAAGATATGTCACACTGCTCCCCGAATCCAACAGCACGGGCGTAGGAAGGTCTTGGGAGAAAGTCTGAGTCTTGCCGTTGACTGTCGAACTAATTCCGCTCAGGGTGATAACGAATTGAGTGAATGCTCCAAACGCTTGCTGAACAGGCAAAGTTCCCAGTGTTCCATGGAACTTATCCGTATCAATTCCACCAAAAAGAATCGAACCAGTATTCGCCTCTAGATCATCTAGCCACAGACTGTAGGCATTCGATTTCGTCAGACCGTTATCCGCCATATATTGGGGGACGTTGGGATAAGCCTGTTTAGCATTACGGTTCACTTGGACCTCGTTGCTCGTATATCCGATACCAAGAATGCCTTCTGGAGAAGCAGAGCGTAGCCCAATCCCGAATTGTAAACCTTTTAGCTGCTGACCGCCGATACTCAGTGTATCCGTGGCATAGTTGCCCAATGCCCCTGACCCATCAACATAAGATATGTTGAAGTCGCTTGATACGAGCTTGTATGTACTCGAGGCGCTGGAATCATATGTACCTGAATCAGAACACGGAGCTTGGTTATTCTGGCACAGTTTTGAATCTGGAGCGTTCGTCCAGAGATCGCTGCTGCCGGTATCGATGTGTAGTCGCAGAGATTGGCCAGGTGTTCCTAGGCTAACGTTGGCGAAGTACAAAGTCCCCTGCGGCAGGTCAGTATGAGAACCAGGAAGGTTAGATGCTGAAGCAAATCTTACCAAGTTATCCAGGGTTTCCGACACGACTTGCTGCCGCCGTTGGAGATCTCGTTTAGCAGGGTTGTGGACATGCTTTCTCTGCACGTTGAGTCCAACGACAGCAGGCACAGTGTCTGTTCGCTCCGCTAGGTAAAGGGCGCTAGAGGTTGTGGCCAAATATGCTGCTACCAGAGCAGTGAGCGTTACGCCTTTCATGATGAGAACAATATATGTAGTGTTGCTGTAAGTAAGAGCGAATGATGTGCTGGAGGTTATGGAATATGCGCGCGAAGGAAAGACAGAGGATGTGAAGGTCTTCTATGATTTAATAGAGAGATGACGCGGACGGTGAATGGGAAGGGAGCTGATAGGTATTGGGAATCCTTGTATTGGACCGACAATCCTACTGGACAAACTATGGAAGGAAGCTGAGGTAATAAAGAAGGACAGTCTTGATTGGAGAGTTGTTGTGAAGCTATTCCGTAGAGACACTGAATCCGTGGCAAAGCAAATCCTGTCCAGTACGTAAAGTGGTGAAGCTGACGCAATGAAAGCCGGCTCTGTATGCCGATACCCGCCACGCATTCTCCCTGACCGAATTGTGAACAATGCACCAACAAGCGCATGGAGGGAAGGATTCCAGCGTGACAACACCACATACTGTTCAAAGTAGTAAAGGATCATGATGGATGGCAACGAATCATCTGGGACTTTCTGTGTCGCAGCTTCCGAATGCAGTGGCGGAAGGAGTGGCTTTGACCGGATCTTAGCGCGAGGTGGCTTCAATGTGGCTGTGCAGCTACGAGTAAGGTACTCGTAAGGAGACTGAAAGAAAGCAACGCACAACGATTGTGGGAGATCATGATTCCCTGGACATGGAAACCTTTCCATCAGGATATTTAGATTCCAAAATTCCAACAATTTGCGTTCTGGATTACCTGTCCGGCAGCCTAATTGTTCGAGCCCCCTCTCTCAGCTCATGTTTCGCAACAATGATTCCCCAGCTTCTCTCTCTACAAAGACCTTATGCTTTTGTGTTTGGGGCTTGGGCGCATTTGCCGCTTCCTGACGGTTCGAGTTTCAAGTACCTTGACGAGCCGGGTACCGTCTCTCGCATTCTGTAGTATTGAGTCGATAGGTGTAACGTTGGGGGTTTGAGTAACCGCTGCACACCATAGAGGTGAACTGTGACCAACGACAGTATCATGGAGATCACAAGAGTTTGTCCATAGGACCATAGCTGTCAAAGCCAACATAGGTGATAGCTTTCATCAAGCTGACTTCCTATGAGCTGGGGAGTGTTTAGAACCTTAAGCATCCACCTCGTCCCGTGACTGACCTAGGGGGAATTTGATGCTTGGTACCCCTCGGGGCATTTTAGATAGGTATGATAGGCAATGATCCGGTATCACATTGCATACGTAAGCCGCGCGAACCTAGGTTTATTGGCATTGGCAAAACTTTTGGGGGGAGGGTGGTATGGTGAAAGAATCTATCGCACAGTAGAAAGAGCCTGAGGGTAGTGATACAAGGGCAACGTTCAGTTGTACTCCGATACTCTGATTGGACGGCGAATGCACTTATGCGACCGCAACCTCAACGATGTGTGGCATGTGCACGCCAGATGATCTACTAAATCTCAATTTTTGCAGTTGCCATCTACTTCACGCCTTCAAGCGGGTGTCCGTCTTTGCCATCAGAGAAACACTTCTCTTACACCTAGCCGAAATGCCACAATCACGATCAGCCCATGGTCAAGCCGAGCCTATGCCTTCATCGTCTCTTCACTCCCTCTTTTCTTCTTCAATCAGCCTCTGCTCGAGGGAAGCGAACGTATCTGCCACGTACCTGACCCGTGGGGGCGCCGCTCCCATGTCTATCTTTACAAGCGGGCAAGGCTTGCCGTGTTGTAACCAGAGGAGACTCCAATGGCTGGAACGGCAGTATGCCGCTGGGCGCGGGAAGTCGTCAGATCTACCCTTAGCGGAGGGGCATCTGGGCGTGCTTCCTCGCGCAATGCGAGGTTACCAAATTGTCAATCTTTATTTCATCGTTAGACTTGGCGGAGCAGATGGACTTCTCTGTGTACTCACCATCGTAAAATTCATCCTCGTCCTCGAAATCAGCAAGTTGCTCAAAATTGACTTTCTATATTTTGGGTTAGCACTATGCGACACATATCATTGGGGTATCAGAACGTACATAGCGGAGCATGGCCCCTATCCCACCAAAGCCTTTCACGAACTGATTTCCTTCCGATGAACGATCTGATACGAATTCGAGGGTAGCACCAAAATCTTTGTACTTCTCGGCGAGCCATTCCAGGAAGGAACCTTGATCGACAACCTCCATCTCTTGGCCGGTTTCTTTGTCCATGAACATTTCTCGGTCCGCCTCTTGAGTCTTTGTCGTGTGGAAGATAACTTCAGATCCATTAGATGCCTTTAAGACCCATCGGTTGATGTCAAGGTTTTCATATACTATCAGTGTCTCTGCCGCACCCAATTCAAGCGCTTTCAGGGTATCCTCTACACCGTAGCAGACTCGGCCAGAATCCTTTAAATAATGACTAAGTCTTTGTTCGCTTCTAGTTAAAGATCATAGACTCACTTGACTAATCTCTTCGAAGTACCTGCCGATAAGCTTCTTCTCTTGGATAAACTTGACATTGCTGAGTGTTTCCGATGCCAATTCGATAGCCTGGTTGAATCCGTTTTCTCCCCCGTATGAGACGTCAACGACCTTGATGACTTTGCTTTGTAGGCGGTTGTCGAACATGTCAGACTGGTTCAAGTCGTTCTTGAAGTCGGCAGAACCAGCAAGGATGATTCCTGCAACATTGACTTTGTCATTTGAAATGTAGTTTTGAACCGCGAGCTCTGCAACCTTCCTGACATAGTTGTGTCTCTTCTCCTCACGTAATCGAGCAAAACGTAAAGCAGATTGTCCACCACGACCGTGCTTCTTGGGTAGGTCGACAGAGAACTTATGTACCACGTCTCTAGTATTACCACTTAGTGTCCCGAATAGAGCTCCATTTCCGTCCATAATAATAAAGCCAAATTTCTGGTCGGACTCAAGCAGCTCACTTAGGGCCTCCGTATGGAATTTATTATCGCAAAGATATAGAGACGTGTTGATGGGCTTGAAGGGCTCGAAGTCAATGTTGATCCTGCGCTCCTTCCCTTCGGATGTGATGATTTCCCCACAGTAGACAACAAGCCCATTGGGTGGAACCTTGTTGTACAGCTTCAGACGCTGCTGTGTCGAAGTAATGGCGGATAAGACAGATAAACGGTTGACTCGAGATTTAATGTTAGAGGCAGTACCCTACCAAGATCAGCGCTCGCCTCAGACGATCCGAGCTCTGATGTGCTTACAAATTCTTCTGCCAACATCCTCGCCGCCCGAGAAACCTGATCTTTTGGAGCTGGGTGGTAGATGTATCAGTAAACAGGTTCACCGCTTCACTCTCAAGATACAGCAGACATACGAATGATGAGCGAAATCATCGAGGTTCCATTTCCCCTCGCAGCCTCAAGCCGCTTGATCAGCTTCTTTACTTTCCAGATCTCAATATTCTTCTCGGCCTCATTGGCCTGAGGGGCGCTCATGGTGGAGCGATGGGGACAGGTAGTACTACAAAGCTCAGCGGCACTCTCGAAGGTGACGGGTGAACAAGAATATGAGCGTTGACGTCGCTCTTGGGGGTCACTGTGGGATCCAAATTACAGTTTTTATTGCAGATCTCGCCAAGAGTCTCAGCCTTCCAACACAGTCATATCTGACTCATCAGTCACGTGTCGGAAGGGAATACGATGATAACCTAATGTATTACACACCAGCCAGGAATTATTCCTCAACATCAGTTTACTTGTCAAACACGGTTTTGAGAGTGAACCTCTTCATCGACGAGAACGTTCAACTGAGGATCAAGATGCGAGTCTTGCCTACCTTATCAAAGAAACGACGAGGAAATAGGAATGACTTCCAATCCTTATCGCCGCTAAGTTCCCCACCTGTCATTTATCTGCAGCTACAGTACCTTACTCTCAATTTCGTGCTTCAGGATGGCTTTTCGACTACGTACTCATCACTTGCTCTCTGTTTGGATAACATCGTTTGCGATTGTATTGTATCTCTCTTCAATCATGACTTGGGGTGTTTGCTTTTTCCAAGGTCCGCAAGTTGTGCAGCTGCTCGTGACTTCTTGATGCAGATCAACCCCTCTAGCTATCTACCAAGCGGAACCCAAGCACTTGCACTTCTTGTAAATGTCATCAGGTACCTTGAAAGTTCCTCAAGCTCTAACAAAAGCTCCGCGGATCTCATATTTTCGTTACGCTGCCTGCAACCTGTCCGCGTTCGGCAGCGTAGTGACCATTGTCCCTAGGTGATGTGATGACCAGCCCAAGCTCGCGGAGGCCCATCACCAATTGGGATGACTATGAGCGAGGAAGAGATTCTTCGCAGAATGGCTCGGTTGGGTCCACTGCTAGCCGTGTTCATTTCGATAATGGTTCTCCCTCCGCCACATCAGAATATCTGAACACTCATCATTCGGACCATGATAATAGCGAGTCTGAAGGGAACCTTCGCCACCGGAGGTGAGCCTGCCATTTCACTCGTAGCCGAGATTTCTTCTGCATTGCCAGAATGAACAAGTCTTGACTTTACGCTTTGTGTTTGTGTCCACCTGGCTAACGCATACCAACACTGCTGGCAGATCGTCGCTCTCGGTACGAGTCAGCGCCCTCACCCATGTTGGGGGGTTGAACAGTATCGAGAACTTTGCTCGTTCGTGGCAGCGCGCTGCAGGTTTCGTTGAGATACCATCGAGAACGCCTTCATTCATTCTTTCAGAACATGATGAAGGCCTTTTCGGTGCTCGACAAACAAGTGACGACCCAACTCAAGTGCAGCACAGGTCGCTACTTCGGCAACAACTCGAACGAGAAGAATCTTCTTCAACAGCAGTGGTTGAGACGTCTCCTCTCAGACGCCATGACGGAGATTCTCCAGATCGATACACTGCTGCCGATTCAACCCTTCGCCAGGGAAGTGACGTTATCGGTTACGCCCCATATTTGGCTTCTCCGTTCGCAACTAGTTACGGCGGCATATATGGCTCCTTGTCATCCCGAGTAAATGAGTCCTCAATGCGGCATGCTGGGCGATTGTTTCAGGAACAACAACTGCGAGGCGAACAGGAGCCGGATAAAGAGCAGGAGCCACTCCTCGTTAAATATGTGGAGAGGGAAGATGGCAAAGTAGTGCCGGTTATAGTTGGCCAATCTACCTTGCCTCAGACTGTTTTCAATTCCGTCAACGTCCTGATTGGCGTAGGGCTTTTGAGCTTGCCCTTGGGCATGAAATATTCAGGATGGCTCGTCGGGATGATTTTCCTATTCTTTGCCGCCATTGTGACAAGATATACCGCCGGTCTTCTTTCAAGATGTCTTAATGTCGACGATTCCCTGGTAACCTTTGCGGATTTAGCCTATGTGTCCTTTGGGTCTAAGGCCCGGATAGCAACTAGTCTTCTCTTCACATTTGAACTTTTAGCAGCGTGCGTAGCACTCGTGGTACTTTTCGCAGACAGTCTTGATGCTCTTATCCCAGGCTTGGGGTTAGTAGAGTGGAAAGTCTTCTGTGGAGTCATCCTGATACCTCTGTGCTTTGTACCACTGCGCCTACTAAGTTTTACGTCGGTTCTAGGCATCGTAAGCTGCCTTGGAAGTAAGTAAACAAAATCACTCTGGGGATTGTGGAAAAGACTGATTTGGTTGCAGTTGTTATCTTGGTGTTTGTTGATGGTCTCGTAAAGCCACATTCACCAGGATCACTCAGGGAGCCCGCTATAACATACTTGTTCCCTCATCACTGGTCTACCCTGCCATTGAGTTTTGGACTTTTGATGGGTATGTCCTCAATGTCACGTGATAGCTGGTCTACTACTAAATTTGTCAAGCTCCATGGGGCGGTCATAGTGTTTTCCCAAATATTTATAGAGACATGCGACATCCACGCAAATACAAGAAGGGCATTAATATCGTATTCATATTTACCGTAGGTAAATTTTCTCAGTAGGAAGAGCACTGCTGACTTGACAAAGTACCTTCTGGACTTTAGCCTGGCCGTTGCTGGTCTCCTGATGTTCGGCGAGGGAGTCCATGACGAGGTGACGTCGAATATTCTTTTGATTAAAAGCTATCCCCAAGCTATCTCTGTGTGCATCGTCGTTTTCATTGCAATCATCCCTCTTACTAAAGTTCCACTAAAGTAGGCTAGCCACTTAATGTTGCCCTTGTTGGTCTTCTCATGACTGATTTGGATATAGTGCTCGACCTATCTTTATTACTATCGAGATTCTCTTCGGGCTAGATGCTCGCACGGTTGCCTCTTCGAACGGTCTCATTGGCCTCTCCGGCTCTTTTCGCGGCGTGCTGAAATGTATTATACGTATCAGTATCACCATCGTGATCATACTGATCGCAATATTGGTACCCTCTTTTGATCGGATAATGGCCTTAATGGGATCTGTCCTGTGTTTTACCATCTGCATCATTTTGCCATTAGCGTTTTACCTGAAGATCTTTGGCAAAGAAATAAGTCGGAAGGAGAGAATTCTGGATTGGTTCTTAATTGTAAGTTGTTCGATAATGGCTATCATCGGAACTGTTTGGGTGTTTTTACCGAAGAACATGGTCGGGGCCAATTGAGATTGATACAGCATGGAAACTGGAATGATACAGCTAGTTACGACATTGTAGCATTTGTGTGAGCAGTATAATTCCTTGAACGGACAAGACCTGCCATCCTGTGCAATGTGATGTTGACTGTAGACCTTGGTAGCTGGCAAACCTTTTAGGGGGTACCCTCCATCACTATTACCGTTCTCATTCTCACAACCATTGATGTTTCATCACTCACTATCCTGGCTAGATATTGGACTTCACAGTATGCAGTGAACAACTATGTCATTTGAAGTTTGGACAAGTTTCAAAATACTCACTGACCCAGGACAGCTCACTAGCTTCGATGACCGGAAAATCGTCTTCGGTTCCATCCTTCACCACTTCCATATATCATTTCTATGACATAGAAGTAGAGAAGTGAAAAACACCTACCAGATAGGACTTGTTTTCACATACGATCTAGTGATTTCCATGGAGGACTAGGGATTCGAATAAGAAGAAACGATTGATACACTCTAAACGTTGTTACCCTGAGTCATGGCCACGGTCGAAGATTTGAAAACCCAGGTTGCATACCTTGGACCTCCGTCTTCCTACACTCATCAAGCAAGACCCAGATTTCAGCCACGCAGATAGGATAGCTTGTGCTGACATAAGACTAGGCAGCTTTAAGTATCTTCGACCAAGATGATCATTCCTTCACCTCGAGAAGCTACATAAAAGGTCTAAATCACTTGACACATCCATCGAGACAGCCTCATTAACATGTTCCCAAACCAGATGTCTTCACCGCCGTGCAATCTTCCGATGCATGCTATGGCGTAATCCCCTTTGAGAACAGCACGCACGGATCTGTCCTCGATACCTTGAATTTCCTCATTGATCGTGAAGTGGATTTTCCTGATATCCTTATCTGTGGGGAAACATATCTGAACATTGAACATTGCCTACTCGGTTACGCTAGTTCTCGTTCAAGCAATGCCGATACACCTTCCGGAACATCAACGCCCACGATCGATAGACCAAACCCTCAAAGGCCTGACTCGCGGCCACTGGCCAGCCTTGACCACATCACCACTGTCTACTCTCATCCTCAAGCTTTCGGGCAATGTAAGGCTTTTATATCTAGCTACCTTAAAAGAGCCAAGCACGAGGATGTCTCTTCAACGTCCAAGGCAGCGGAAATGGTTTCAAGGGACGTATCCAAAACAACGGCTGCTATTGCCAGCGGGCTTGCAGCGGAAGTGCACGGTTTAGACGTTCTAGCAAGAAAGATGCAAGATCGGGGGGACAATCAGACCCGCTTCTTCGTGCTTCGAAAGGCCACCTCCAACCTCAACGATCCGGCATCCTTGCGCAAGCTTGAGAATTCTACAGACTCCCCGGGTTCTGTGAATTGGAAGACCATCGTTACTTTCCACATCAATCACCACCATAGTGGAGCACTGGTACACGCCTTACAAGTTTACGCCATACACGGGTTGAATCTCACGAGCATCAACAGTCGACCGAGTCTTGTACATCCGTGGCACTACGTTTTTTTGGTGGAATTTGAAGGCCGACGGGAAGAAGACGGAGAGAGTCAGGTCAACGAGGCGCTTCAAGAGCTGGGTGAAAGGACTCAGGGCTGGAAATGGCTTGGAAGCTGGGTTGACCGGCTCCACGTTGGGCCAAAGGGATCACGTGAAGATCAGCAGTGACTACCTTACCTTCCCTGACCTTACTTTCGGGATGATCGTTTAGTCTTTCTTTCGCAGCTTACGCTGCTCGGTTTTGTCACAGAGTTCAAGTGGAGACGAAGGTAGAGCGAGGATGAGGATTTGAAGGTGAAGCACTGTTCGTTGCGCGGGCTTTCCGGAAGATGATGTGCCAGCACATGACAACACGCAGTTCCGGGGACCATCATGACTAACGTACGTGAGTGCGGATCTGGAAGGGGCCTTTACCGCCTTTTCCGCACAGACTCACCAGACCAGGGTGTGGAAGTGTGATGGATGCCCGTTACAACAACAACCACCTACCTTACCACGCCGTATTTTAGAACGGTGCATAGACCAGGGAATCTCTACAAGTCCGATATATGCTATATACCTTACATATACATACTCGATGCGAAAGGTCGGTGGTTCCGAATCTATGACGCGGAAATATCAACATGGCAAACCGATGGCACCAAGCGGGACGAGGTCACGAGGGGACAAGGGTGAAGGGAGTGAAGTTTATCTGCTTTAATCGTCCGGCATGGACACCGACTCGCCGCGATGAACCGAAGCTAAGCATGTGGCTCGACGTAGTACAGTAGAATACCTTACCTAGTGGTCCGTCCTTTAAGGTGTCTTAAGGTACGTCAGTACGTACCTTAGCACAACCGAAGAGAGTGGGTGGCACGATACAATTCACACCTTAACGGGCGTCCATTTATCATCAACCATCAACCATCAACAGTCACATTCACACATCCGGTTGTGTGGTCCGTCCGAATGAAAGAAACAATGAAGCTGGACATGAATCGTGAACGCCGCTCTTTCTCGTTCTGGGAAAAGCCCGTTTTCGATATAAAAACATGCCTGTATTGTGCCGCCGATCAGCAGTGTTATTTGTTATTCTGCAGCTGCAGCTGCCACTCGAAAAAGTTCCCTTGGCCTCCTTGATCTGGCATCGTGAAGTGGATCACACAACCAACAGCCCTAAGAGCCCAACTAGCCCGGATCGCATGCTTCCCTTGGATTTCCCCCCCCCCCCCACCATGTGTTTATTTTCCCTTACCTTACTCTAACCTCCCCATACTTGTGTCCCAATTTCTTGTTCAAAGTCTATTCGATCGACGCTCAATTACTTGCCCCACTCCCACCTTTGTCTATACAAACCATTGTCCTACCTACTCGACCTTTGTACAGCATATTTGCTTGGCAACGTGATACACTTCTTGGATGCCTTATCTCACCGCCTTGGATACTAAGAGTGGCTCGACGGAAGCCAAGGAAATGGCCGACATAGATGTGGAAGATGTCTTGTCGCGGTTAACACTGAAGGAGAAGGTCATGCTCACAGCTGGTAAGTGGCATTACAGTTCGTAGAGTGCTTGCTGACATCGAGCCCAGGCAGTGACTTCTGGCACACGACCCCCATCCCTCGACTGAAAGTACCTGCCTTGCGGATGTCTGATGGTCCCAACGGCGTCCGAGGGATAACATTCTTCGACGGCGTTCCCGCAGCCTGTTTCCCCTGCGGGACTGCACTCGGAGCAACATTTGACATTGATCTGCTACATGACGTCGGGCGTCTTCTGGGCGACGAAGCAAAAGCCAAAGGAGCGCACATCTTGCTCGGGCCAACCATCAACATTCAGCGTTCGCCACTCGGTGGCCGTGGCTTCGAATCCTTCTCCGAAGATCCCTTTCTTTCCGGGACGTTGGCGGGCTCATACTGCTTGGGAGTAAAGGAGAAGGATATCATACCTACAATAAAGCATTTCGTCTGCAATGACCAGGAGCACGAACGTATGGCAGTAGACAGCATTTTGACTGATAGAGCGCTACGGGAGATCTACCTCATGCCTTTCATGTTGGCGATCAAGACATCCAAGCCCGAAGCCGTCATGACGGCTTACAACAAAGTCAACGGGACCCATGTCAGTGAAAATCACAAGATTATCGATATCTTACGAAAGGATTGGGATTGGCAGGGATTGTTGATGAGCGATTGGTACGGAACCTACACCACCTCTGAAGCTCTAATTGCAGGGTTGGATCTTGAGATGCCTGGGCCTACCCGCTGGCGGACGGATGCTCTCGATCACGCCGTGACGTCGAACAAGGTGAAGGAGCACGTTGTTGAGGACAGCGTACGTGCCGTGCTCAAAACTATTAAATTGGCCGCCAAGTCCGGTATCCCAGAAAACCAGAAGGAAGGCGTGCGGAATTACCCCAAAGACCGCGCTCTCCTTCGTCGGGCTGCTGCAGAATCCATCGTGCTCCTCAGGAACGAGAATAGCATCCTGCCTCTTGACAGGTCGAAGACTGTCGCCGTTATTGGCCCGAACTCCAAGGTAGCCGCATTTTGCGGTGGTGGTAGTGCCGCACTTCTACCCTATTACGCTGTTACGCCGTATGAAGGAGTCTCCAAGAAATGCGAGAAAGTGCGTTTCGCCCAGGGTGCATATGCCCACAAGGAGCTACCCAAGATTGGTGATAAGCTGCGAACACCGGATGGAAAGCGTCAGGGTTTCAGATTCCGGGCGTACAATCAGCCTTCAGGTTATGAGAGTCGCGAGATCATTGATGAGCGATACCTTGTTGATTCTAGGGTGTTCTTAGCAGACTACAAAAACGACAAGCTAAGAAGTGATGTCTTCTATGTTGAAATGGATGCAACATACACTCCCGACGAAGATGGCCTCTACGACTTTGGTTTGGCCGTACACGGTACTGCTAATCTTTTTATTGACGATGAGTTGCTCGTCGACAATACCATAAATCAGGTTCATGGGTCTGTATTTTTCGGCTCTGGAACTGTTGAGGAAATTAGATCTTTAAACCTCAACGCCGGCCAGTCCTACAAAGTCCACATCGAGTTTGGCACAGCCCCAACATCTGACCTTGAGAGCCCAGGAATTGTGTCATTCGGCTATGGTGGCTTCCGCCTTGGAGGATGCAAACGTCTAGACCCAGAGGTGGCCATTGCGGACGCCGTCAAGCTCGCAAAAGAGGTAGACCAAGTGGTTTTGTTTGCAGGTCTCAGTGGCGATTGGGAGAGCGAAGGCTTTGACAGGCCCGATATGGACTTACCCGAGCACAGCGACGAGCTCATTAACAGAGTCCTTGAAGCTAATCCAAAAGCCGTGATTGTTAATCAGAGTGGGACTCCGGTGACTATGCCGTGGGTGGATCAGGCCGGCGCTATAGTGCAAGCTTGGTATGGCGGAAATGAAACAGGCCATGCAATTGCGGACGTGCTCTTTGGCGACACCAATCCTTGTGGTAAACTCTCCATGAGTTTCCCTAGACTACTCTCTCACAACCCTGCCTATTTAAATTACTGTTCCGAAGGCGGCCGGGTTCTCTACGGTGAGGACATCTACGTCGGCTACCGCTATTACGACAAACTTGAGCTTCCCCCTCTCTTCCCCTTCGGCTACGGCCTCTCCTATACCACCTTCGACGTGTCCTCGTTGAGCGTGCAGCCCTCCTCCTGCAGCCCAGAAACTCATATGAATGTGTCTGTCGCAGTGAAGAACACCGGTGACAGGCAAGGGAAGGAAGTCGTTCAAGTGTACATCGCCCAAGGCAAACCGACTATCAGACGCGCGATAAAGGAGTTGAAAGGATACGGAAAGGTTGAATTGGCGCCAGGCGAAGAGAAGCGGGTGTCGGTAGAAGTAGAGACGAAATATGCATGTGGGTTCTGGGAGGAGCGGAGAGAGCGATGGCTTGTGGAGAAAGGACACTACAAGGTGCTGGTCGGGCGGGACAGTCAAGGCCCATTTTTAGAAGGGCACTTCGATGTCGATAAGACTTTCTTTTGGGTGGGTTTATGAGAGGTTAAAAGAATACGCCGTATGGCGTATGGAGATGCAGCTCGTATCGAGGATGGGAGTCTAGGTTCAGTCATCTTGCTGATGCTATGGTTATGACATGTCAGGCCATAGACGGATCTGTAGAGGCTTAGAAGATAGATTTCATAGAGTCGCTGGTCGAGAAGTTCGCTTCTTGCCTTTTCTTTATGTGATTGATAGTAGCTGTTCCCAACAGAGTTGATTCTATTCCATTCCGTACATATCACTCAACCACGAGAATTTGCACGTGCCAGAGCGCTAGAATCATGCTCGGCAAGTCAACTAACTTCTAGCGTCATACGAGTACCTCCAATTTTTCCACATCTACCCACCACCACGTCCCAAACAACAATAGCTACAAACGCCCTCCTTTTGGTGCTACAAACCATATCTAACGAACGTCCCTTACTGCGCATACTTCTTATCCCTCCTCTCTCAATCTTACAAATTCCCCAATCGCGAAACTAGAATTTCGGCAAAGCACCAAAGCAACTCCCTCTCCCTTCACCACAAACCCCCCGAAAGACTGCTGAGTCTTTCGTAACCAGCAGTTCCTGATAATTTGAAATAATTTCATCACTCTGGCGCCTCCAAGGCTCTCTCCGAACACCACCTCCAAGTTGGCGGGGCCTCGCACTCTCCAGGTTCTCCTCATCCGACCTCTTTTGGGACCAAAATTCCGGGTCCTTTCTGGAGGCGTGCTTAGGCCGCCATAATTGGGCTTTAAGGTGTATTGTCGTACAATTCTTAAGTAAATGACATCAATAGATAAAACGTACCGAGAGATTAGAGGAAGAGAGGATATAGCTTGGAGATTGGAAAGTGTTTAGATTGGAGCCGGATTACGACTCTTTGGACTTGGTGTCTCGACTTTCCCATTCAAAGCCAAACTAATTGGATCCGGCCAGCAATCGTTCCAAACTTCGACTCAATCACTTGGAAAAGCCATATAACTTCCATTATATCGTCAAAGATCGCTGCGATGGAATCTCCAAAGTCTGAAAGGTCCCAAACCAGGTTCAGTACTCCAGTCTCTGACCTTAACGACCATCGCCATCAGCCAATTTCGGTCCCTCGTATTGGCAGTATTGGCGATCCCAACCCAACTAATAATAGGAGGAATACGGCGACGAGTGTTACGAACATGGAGTCACCATCCATCACACAAGCAAGAGGAGAGTTTCTCGGGACAGAACCCGTTACCAAAGACTTTGAACATGCTATCGTCGATGACGAAACGAGCGGGAATGTGGAACATTTAGGAGAACGCCTCGGATCGAATAGCCCCGTCGTTGTTAGGCGCGGTACCGGTGGGCGGACTAAACCTCAGCTGAACAAGTCCCGGGACTCTTCGCCTAGCTCTAGGTCGACGTCTCCAGCCAACTCCGTCGACGCCTTTGCCGATCCTCGGCGACGCGAACGGGCAAACACTGTCGGCAGTAAGGCCCCCTCTGACCCTGACGACGGTCTTCAGCGCACTATTTCCGGAGGAACCCACCGTCGGCGACCTGCATTCAGCAATGGAAGTGTTCTGGGCACTCATGACGATGGTGCTTCTTACCACAACCCTGCCGAAGAAGATGTCTGCTTTCCTCAGGTCGAGGAAAACTGGAAGACCTATAAGATCGATTTCGAAGAATTGGACGAGTTTGTGGCTGAGAGCACAAGAGGCAGACCACCTGTCACAGGTGCGTGTCGACACAAGTTAAGCTTCAGCTCTCAGGGCAACAAGCCAAGGATTTTCAACATTCTCCGGAATGGTGGACCGGACATCCCCAAGATTGTGACTCAGTCTGCTAGCCCCGCAAGGACTGGTACTTGTAACTGCGCTAAAACCGAGTGCGCCGTAAATGATAGCGATTCGATCCTCAACGAAAAGAACCACGATCCGCTAGGGGCCAATGGGCCTCAGGAGCGGCGACCAAGCGTCTTCGAAGCTAGCCGTTACAGCTTCTTTTCGTCGGAATTGGAGCAGACGATCCATGCAATGGATTTCGGAGATCTTCTGGGGGCAGGCGAGACCTTTCGTGACCTCTTCGAGCTACCCGCTGATGGCGGTTGCTGGTGGCTTGATGCCTTGAACCCCACAGAGGATGAATTGCACGCTTTTCAACGAGCCTTTGGCATCCATCCCCTCACGTACGTGTTTTTGGAGTGATTTCCTCTCCTTTCCAAGCCTTGTTCCGAGTTTCCAGACATTTTTGGGGAGCATATCAAGCTTCCTTTGCCGTTTGGTTCCTACGATCCATCATGAAACTCAGTTCACAGCCCAACAAGGCAATGCTAACTCCGAAATAGCACCGAGGATATCATCACCCAAGAAGCCCGCGAGAAAGTCGAGCTGTTCAAACAGTACTACTTTGTCTGCTTCAAATCCTTCTTTCAGATGGACAAAAACAGCGAAGACTACATGGAGCCAGTTAACGTCTACATGGTCGTCTTCCGCGAAGGCATCCTCACTTTTACCTACACGCAGTCGCCCCACGCCGCAAACGTACGCAAGCGCATCGGGAAGCTAAGAGACTACATGGCCCTGACGGCCGACTGGATCTGTTATGCCATGATTGACAACATTGTCGACACTTTTGGCCCTGTCATCACGAGCATCGAAATCGAAACCGACGTCATCGAAGACCAAGTCTTTGTCGCCCGCACCGACGACTTCACTCCGCTCCTCCGCCAAATCGGCGAGTGCCGCAAGAAAGTCATGTCCCTCATGCGCCTCCTCGGCGGAAAAGCCGACGTCATCAAAGGCTTCGCCAAACGCTGCAACGACCAGTATTCCGTCACCCCCCGCGGCGAAATCGGGCTCTACCTCGGCGACATCCAAGACCACGTTGTGACCATGATGTCCAACCTCGGCCACTTTGAGAAAATGCTGTCCCGCAGCCATAGCAACTACCTCGCCCAACTGAGCATGGATAACATTGCCCAGGGCAACCGCGCGAATAAGGTGTTGAGCAAGATCACGCTGCTGGCGAGTATACTGGTGCCGTTGAATTTGATTTGTGGGCTGTTCGGCATGAATGTGCCGGTTCCCGGGAGAAGCTCGGAGGGGTTGGGGTGGTTCTTTGGGATTATTGGGGTTATTGCTGCGTTGGTGGTGGCGAGTTTGGTTGCGGCAAGGAGGGCGAGGTTTATTTAAGTCGGGGTGTGATTGAGAGAGTGGAGTGGAGGTTTGACGCTTGATTGATAACCTGTTGATATTTGTTCAGCGTGTCAATCGCATGGGATTTGGGTTTTGATTTTTTTGGGTGGGGGGCGGACCCGGTGCTCGTGAATAGATGAATGGCTTTACACACATGGCGATGAGGGTGAGGTTGGTGGGTTAAAGTATCAGACGAGGTTTTGCGGACATGCCAATAAAGAAATAAAAATGCGAAGGCCCTTCCCCCCCCCCCCAAAACAATCCTCATCTCATTGCTTTCGCAAGCCCGAACGAAGAAGAAGAAACCAAAGTTCTAAGGCATCAGCCACACTCACACCCACATTCTATCTCCACCCATAGATAGCCCATACCCCTTTAGCATACCCACCCACCACTACCCACCGCTCCCCCCCACACCCCACCATCCCCTCCCTCACCCCCCCTTCCAAACCTCCTCTTCCCACCTCCTCTCCCCATTCCATCTCCCTCCTCCACCCCGTCCTTCCTCACAGCACGCGCTCACACCCACAACAAAGCATAGACAGAAGAAGAAGAAGAAGGCAGAAAACGGAGGGGATGAAGCAGAAAGCTCCACGAGTAAAATCCCAAACCACAGAGACGAGGAGGAGGAGTAGTAGGACTCACAACACGCGAAGAAAGGAAATGGAGACAGCTATGTAGGTAAGGTAGTCAAAAGAAGAAGAAGAAAAAAAGCCTTTTGAATGAATAAAAAGACACACATCGTCCTCTTTCAGAAGAACATGCATGCTCTAGCCATCCATCCACAACACGATCGATCAAAATTCTTCGAATCCATCACAACGCACCCCCCCTTTTCCCCCGCACAAAAACGACCAAGTATGTACATTAAACCCCCCGAATCCCAAAAACCCTCACTCTACAGTAGTCCTCCCCCGCCCTCTAGCATGCATGGCTTTACATTTGGCCGCCGCCACTACCCCTCCCTCCCCACCACCATAGCCCAAAGGCAGTCTTTAACGCTCTCTGGTGCCCAAAAAACCCCAAAAATTCCTAGCACATGCTATCTTCTTCCCTTCTCTTTTCTGGGCCCCACCTATGTAGCAACCAGCCAGCCAGCCAGCCAGCCAGCCAGCAAATCAACAATCGAAAATCCATCCATGGCACACCAAACCTTCCCTGAAGCGTCCTGCCTCTCAGAAATCCCCGCTTCCTTCCCTTCCCTGCCCGAGGGGGAGGGGGGGATAAGGATGGGGACGGTAGATGGGTTTGCGATTTGTATATGTGTGTGGGATAGTCGGATGAAGCCGAGAAGTAGGGGAGTCAAAGGACTCGGGGGGGGGTTCGGAGTTTGGGGGGAATGCGATATGTGTGTGGAGAAGAAATGCTTTTTTGGGTTGGGATGATGGGGGTTGTGCTGGATGTGGGATTAGAAGGAAGAGGGGGGGAGGGGGGGGAGTGGGGAGGAAGGTGGGGGAGGAAGGGGTGGAGAAGTGGGATGGTGAAGGAGGGGGTGGAGGGGGGTTGATGTAGTTCGCGAGAGAATGATGGGAGGTTATGGGTATTGGAAGGGATTGGCCAGTATCGAGGCTTCTGTATCGTTTTTCCAGTCTTCGAAATGAACAATCACCTGTTTCTCAATATCCACAGCACTCCCCCACCCACAGTCCCCCTTCACTCCAACCTCTCTCCCTCACAAAACCCCCTTCGTACTCCCCACCTCCCCCTCCTTCCCCCCCACCCGCTCACACGCCATCCGACACGCCCCCGCCACAGCCTTGAACGCGCTCTCACACCGATGATGATCATTCTCCCCCCTCAAACAATCCACATGCAGCGTCACCCCCGCCGCCTGTGCCCAACTGCCCAGCCCATGATGTATCATCTGCGTGCTCAAGCCCCCTATGCTTGGGTGCAGGAAACCCAGGGTGCCGGGGGCGGTGGGCGAGGAGCCGACGAAGAAGGGGCGGGAGGAGATGTCGAGGACGGCGCGGGAGAGGGCTTCGTCGAGGGGGGCGTAGGCGTGGCCGAAGCGGGTGAGGGCGGTGCGGGGGCCGAGGGCGGTGGTGAAGGCGGTGCCAAGGGCGAGGAGGGTGTCTTCGGTTGTGTGGTGGTCATCGACTATTTTGGCAAGGGGGGGTTAGTGGGGTTGGAGAGGGTGGGGGAAGTGGAGAGAGAGGGAAGCAAGAAAGAGATGTCCAGCTAGTCAACCGAGAAGACAACGTTCTAACGAAAAAATACAACAGGATAAATTCTGGTTCACAAAATTTAATCATAGATTCATTCCCACTCACTGTACAAATCCCCCCTTACCCTAACCCTCAAACTCCACCCCGCATGCTTCGCCCACGCATGCAACATGTGATCCAAAAACCCGATTCCCGTCCATATCCAAATCTGCTGCGAATTCGTCATCTGCGAGGCATGGTGTTTTGAGTCCTGGGATGGGATATTCGAGGCTTTGGCCGAGATATTCAAGGCTTTGGCCGAGGCGTTCGACTGCTGAGCCGAGACGTTCTTGGAGCCTTGAGCCGAGTTGCTGGAGTCCTGGCTGTCGTCGTCATCATCATCGGGGAATTCGTCCGTGGCGGGGAGGAGGTCGAGGGGCCCGCCGTCGAGGGAGAGGGAGAGCTGGATTTTGGTTTCGTTGGTGTTGCGGGTGATGGAGGCGGTGCGGCGGGGGAAGGGGGTGCTCATTATCGTATGAGGTATAGAGTGTGTGGGGGCGGTGGGGAGAGGAACAAAATGGAGCGTGACGGAATTGGAGAGGATTCCTTTAACAGGTTGCTGGTTAGATCACTCGTTCCTAGGAATTTCTTGGGAAAGTTTTTAGTCCATTGTTGATAACTGTTCAACTACCTTAACCGAATGATTCTGTAGCAGTTGCATGATTCATAGGAAACAAAGGGTAGTATCTAATTTTGTACACAAGAATTAAAGTGGTATATGGAACAAGATCCTCCGCCAAGTTGACTTGCAACCAGCAGATTCAATCACCCTAAGAACCCCCAAATATATACACCTTCCAATGCCCGAGTTCGTGGACCGAGATAGAGACGCCAGATCCCCCAATGGTATTCCCTAATCGAACAACACCAAACATTCCCGAAAGATGGGCGACACACCCGGTTGCAATCAAAACCTCCGCTCCACAAGCTCGTAGTCCCTTTTTACATTCCTCCTCCATGACATTGCCATCCATCCTCTTCCCCCAATTCCTCTGCGTTGCCCGAGAAGTAGTACTCTTCCCCAGACCCACCACATCCCCAAAGCCACAACACCTGCAAGGAGGAACCCGGCAACGGTCAATTGCATCCAATGCGCGCCCAACCAAAAAATGAAGCGAGCGTCCTTGCCGTGCCAGCTGTTGCCCAAATGATGGCTGAAGAAACTCCAAGGCTGCTTGTTGTATTCGTCTGGCATGAGAATGCGAAGTCTTCCCCCGTTGATGTTGGAGCCAGAGGCCATGTACTTTTTCCAGATAACGCTGAGGAAGAGAGGGCCAGTACTGGACATGACGGTTATGTAGGGGAGTCCCCAATTCGTGTCGTAATCCTTGAGAGACTCAATGACGAAGAGGAAAAAGGGGTGACCAGGGACGGCGCCCATAGCGTCGTTGGAGATGCCCGTAGGATTGGTCTTTCGCGCCCAGGATGGATAGGACAGAAGGGGGTCGAGACGTCGTTGACAGCCCTACCAAAGTCAGCAAAACTTTGATTTTATAAAGTGGACTTTAGGGGTCTTACATCGTCCAAATCTATGTAGACACCACCAAAATGGGCAAGGACAAAGTATCTTATAGCATCTGCGCGCTGGATGGGCTCGGAGTAGTTGTCGAAAGTATTGAGGAACCAGGGGTATTCCGTTGCAATTAGCTCGCGTGACATGGCGTCTGTCCAAAGCTGTAGGTACTATATTAGCTTCATGCCTCCAGAGCGATACAATCCAAAGGAAAGCATACCTTGTACTCATAGTCCTCATGCAGCTCTATGCAACTCTGTCGAGCCTCCCTCCATATTTCGGGTATGCTTTCGTTGATGTAGGTTTGGTGTATTATTTTGGGTATTAATTGAGGCATGTTCGCAATCGACGGGGAATTTGGCGCCGGAACCTCGACGCTGTGGATCGCATCGGCAGAAGCGTCTTCGACTAGGAGAGTGAGGAGGGTCGAAACTTGGTAGACTAGGAAGGCGATAATGGAGAGGTTGATGGTAAGGAAAATCGCGAGGCCACGACGCATGGCTGCCAGATTCTATAAAGATTGTGTGGGTGTAAAGTGTCGTAAAGACCTGGCGATCGTTTGAGAAGAGAGAGAAGAGAAGATGGAGCTGTTTGGTAGGGAGAGGAGTACCCCAAAGGGCAAGTAATTGTTATCGACCGAGATAGAGCAGCATGTAAGTCGTACAGGAGTAGCAATGTTCTTGAACAAAAGGTATGCTTCGGTTGAGACAATGAAGTATAAGGTAGGTAAAAGGTATTGAAAGGTATTATATGAAGGGCACAGTGAATGGGAGGTCTAATGAGTGTGGGGGGGCTTTTGATCTTGAGCCGTTGCGACTGCACTTACTTTTTGGTGTGGCACAAGAAGGGAGCCCCCAGACTATCGCTTCAACAGGACTAGTTGAAAGGGTAAAGATGACGCTACCTTAGATCGGTACGCGTCTCGACTGCGGTGAGCCGGTGAGATGATGAGATCCCACCTCACCGAGAACGCGCAATCAATCTCAATCAAGCTCCTGTTGCGAATTCTGTGAGGCGGTGAGATGGATTTTGTGCTGATACGATTGATATTCCATTCTATGTTTTATATATACATATATCAGTATGTGTACCCCAAACTTAGGATCCTTCATCACATGTTGCTTGGGTTGTCGGAGGGGAGTCACGGCTGCTTATACAAGGCCTATCATAGGCGAGAGAGCAAAGAAAGTCACAGAAAGAAGTGAGCATACTTTAGACAACCTTGTTCTGTCTTCCACAACGAAGCCTATTCTTAAGGCTACTCTATCTCTCCTTGCTTTTTCTTGTCACTCCAGACTCTTTCATCCAGTCTTGCACAAGTCCAGCACTTGGTTCTTGGCAGGGAATTGTAAAATCGAATCAAAGCTCACCATCGTGTACTCTAGTGTTATCAGACTCAGAGGATTTCGAAACGGCTGGACAAGACGAACAAGTTGCAGCAATAGCGACTCATCCACGTATTAAGTTTTCTAACTGTCCTTGTCGCACATGCTTCGCAACTGAACCTGGGTTAATAGTCATACTCTCTATCACTGATGGTCAGATCGACTATCAGAACAAGTGACGTTTTCGTCAACGTTGGTTCATCTCATAGGCTCATTTTCTTGGTACATATACTTTGCGGTTGAACTCGACTCAATCAATGAGAGTAAACGTTCATCTGAATAGGTTGAAGCGGGCTATGTTATTGCTCGCAACCAAATGACAAACCCAATTTGTAGAAAGCGCTACTGTAGTAAAGCGGTTTGAAAAGAGCTGAATCGGCCTGGCATTACTTGGACTACGTGAATCTCGCCGACCATCCAACTGGCAGAATAAGTCATTGGAGCTTGTCCAGTGTTGAAACTGCGTCACAAACTAGCAGCATATCCACTGAATGGTGCGGATATCCTGAAAAGTTCGACCTTGGCAGGCCAAGGACAGGAACGACACCTTGTCCCTCTGTTTACTCCAAGAAAGATGGTTCAACGCCTCAACCACATGATGTACTGAATGATAGGAGAGATCAGTCTTCGGCTTTCCGACTGACAAGAGATCAAGAAGGCGAATGTTTTATGTGTGTCGGATGGGTGTATGAGCTCATTAGCCGGTCCGGTCAGCTTAGGAGCGAATCCGATTCGTGGGGGGGAGATAGCGTTGAAGACGACGAATCGCGACTTAAGGAAGACATCACCGAAGACGGAGAAGTCGGCGTCAATATTGGCCTGAAGGGCACCGAAGCAGTTGATTCCGCGACGGTCGATTGGTGTGAATTTGAGATATGAGCCAGGAACAATAGCTTTGTAGCTTCTGATGCCGAGGGTAAGACTTGAGAGTTCAGCTGAGCACTTGAAGGTGTACCCGCCCTCTGCCGAGTTGTTCGAGGCCTCTTGGACTTTTGCATAGTATGCGGAGACAATAACATCAGGAAGAAACAATACGGTGGCTCCCGTATCAGCTATAGTATTGATCGAACGGTTCTGGAAGGTGTCGGATCCGACAGCGTAGCCATTACTAGTGAATTCCCATAAGCTCTTGCCGGTTCTCACTGGTATATAGGTAATTGGGCCGGTATGCTTGGTGGAATTGATCTTTCCAAAATCGTAGCTTCCGGGGAACCATGCTTCAAGTCTACAGTAAAGACAGGGACAGACAGACTTGTCTTCAAATTGGAGAAAAATGTCTTTTGGGTCTTGGGGCTCACTGCCAAGTATCACTCAGCTGTCTTGCATCTACACTTGAACAAGTTCGCGGCAGAAAGGAACCCGTATTCTTTACCATTTTTTACGGAGTCAAAATCTAGGCCAAGGATACCGTCACTGTCCATATCTTCCTGAAATGCATCGCTGACCGACTCAGCGAGCTCAAATGACTGAGTGGCCACGGTTATCGCGCCCACCGTGACCTGATCAGTGTAGACAATGCCCTTTGCGCTACTACCATCACCGTAAGTTATATTCCAATCGTAGCCGCTTAAAGTTTCGATGTCGTCGACTTTGAGACTCTATGACCTGTTTGATTCGACTCCGGCAGCTCTGTTGAGAGAATAAAACTGGCCAAATGTTAGCATTCGACATGTCGAATCGATACTGGTAAAGAGCTGTGCGAATGTGCTCGGAACGACAAATATACACTTACAGATCTGCTAAGCCAGTTCAAATTGCAGGTTCAAAGTCTGCCCTCCAATGACCACGAGGTCAAGAAATTCATCGTCATCCTCTGTTGGAGTCGCGATGACTGTGCCGTCCTTGCCAGCCACGGCAGCTTTCACATCAGCTGGTGCGGCCTTACCGTACCTGGCATATGTTTTGGCTATCTGTGCCGGTCCTGATAGGATGAACGGCTTCGGTGTTGTCTGGTGCACAGTGAAGCTCTTCTGGTCGGCACAGACCTCGATAGGCGAAGATATTACGCTGGACTAGAATATGGAGGCCCCTCCGAGGTATTGCATAGAACGCATGGTGAGGTCTTCTTGAGATTCTATGCAAGGAGTTTTTATACGACGAGGAAAACGTGACGTACAGATGTTGATACGGAGGGGCAATGGAACGCTATATATGAAAATGGAGAGTCTCTGCCACGCCGAGAGATCGGTCTATATCTCATGTCAAAGCGACTGATCTCAAAAGAAAACCCGGATTTGCCCGACGGGATATGTGTAGAGGTTCATCACTGCATATGCTTCTTGGCGTTAGCGCTCCAGTTGTCTTTCTGGCCACAAAATAAACAACTCTCAAGAGTAAGAGTGGCGCTGCTGAACAGGATTGATAGCCTTTGACAAGGAGGGACTGGGATAGAATATCTCTAAGCAATCACGACCAGGTCCATGAACTTTATATTCTCACGATCTCGAAAGTCGAGCACTGCCACCCCTCGAGGTCTTTTGCATGCTTTGATCAACTCTTGGTTTGACTGGTCCATAGCCACCCTCTGCCATGCATGCATGAGGCAGACCACCTGCGCCCTCCACTGTGATTAGAAGGTAGGGAAGGATCCCGGTTGAAACTTCTCGAGGACCACAGTGGTACTTCCATAGGGCTTTCAAAATGTGGTCCTTTACCTGGACAGTTTAGGGTGGGGCCGGCAACGCTTGCCTCTGGCATCATATGGCTAGATATATTAATCGGACGTTATTTACCAATGTCCACTATGGTGGCTGCTTGCTGAGTTCGTGGCCTGAATGATGACCATGGACTTTTCGGAGTCCAAGATAGTAGTGGTGTTGATGAGGCCGTCGGCGTCGGTTGGTAGGCTGGTGGAGAGGAAATCAACCCTGTTCACTTACAATAGAAGTGAGGTGCGACTGCATCTTGATTAGAAAAGCGTCATGTGAAAGCCCACCTTGGGAGTCTATACGCAGTATAGGATTATATTATACAAACGATCTAAAGTACGCATATTTAGCGGACCATCGCTGTGAACTAGTAAAAGGCTACATCTATGGATACAATGCTCACACAGCCATCACGGGTTCGCCACCGCTGAGCCACGCCCATGAATCATCACGTCCATGATATCCTAGACCCTCACTTGCTGTTCACGCATATCAAATGCGCAATTCCTGACCCATCGTCAAAGCTCCTTCGAGATCCTCGCCATCGTCGTAGTCAATCAAGCGCTCGTTCGGCGGCCGGCCACCAATATTCCCTTCAAGCCCATTCACATTGTTTCCCGCGTGGTTTCCAAGCTGTAAGTCGGCTTCGCATGTAGGTGTTGTATCCATGGCGAGATCTCTGATGGCTGTCGCTAAACTTTCCGCAGACACGGGCCGGTCTTGCTCTGTAAGTAGATCTATGTCAAGCGAATTTATAGGCAGCCCTCGAGCGATTTTTTGATTCCTTGCTAGGTAAACTTGTAATCTCGCCACTTCCCGATCCCATTGCTGCGAGAGGCTTGCAACTGCTGCCTTGGCCTCCTTCTCCGTTGCGTAACCCTGCACCGGTGTCTGTTTCTCGGTTGACCGACTTGAGAACGATCTTTGACCTGTCATAGCTGCCCCAAGAGTTCTTCTCATGGTGGATTTTGTCGACATACTCGTACCCGACGAGGGAGTTTCATGCAAACTATCCAACTCTTGGCTGATCTTCTTCATGGACCAAACTCGGTCATTATGCATGTCCGGCAAATATAGCAAGGTGGTATTGTGCTCAAGGCTGTTCACGAGTACAGTGAACGATTGAAGATTGATCTCATTGTTCTCGCAGTGCACCTCGCGGATCGATGTATTCGTTTCCAGTACCGATGCTAGGGTATTTGCACCTGGAAGGCTGAGCTGTTGATGCTCAATGCGGAGGACCTGGAGAGATTTATTCTCTTTGAGGCCAGTCAAGGCATGATTCAATCCAATACCAAAATTGGCGACTTCAAGGTGTGCCTGTTCGCCCGACAGATTGATCTCCTCAAGGGTGTTGTTCTCAGCAAACATTACCCGCAACGCCTCACATGTGTCATCGCATGCGTTGTAGGGCAAGTTGGTTTTGGATATATCCAAGGACTTGAGCACAGTATTTGTTGTTACTCCCTCAACAAGCCTCTGAAAGTATTTCTCCTTATGATACTCAATCATCTGCATTGTCATATGCGTTGGCGTCGCAGATCTTCCAACGTCTTCCGCAAGCCTCTCGTGATCCTGCTGAAGCCTATTTTCATTAGCATACAGATGCAGATTCCGGGCATGGCCTGGCCTATTCATCGCACGAAGAAGAAGAGCTAGATTCCCACCGGTCAGCTGGGTTTGGTTAAGCCGCAATTCTCGAAGGGTGTCCGACTGTGAGCTTCTCAGATACGTCGCTATTGCTTCTACTGTCGCCTCATTGAGAGTCGTCCGACTCAGTTCAAGTTCCTCAAGTTTCCATGCAAGTAAAGTCTCTCCAGCGACAAGGGGTTCTGTTCCAGATGTTCGATACATATTGGACAGATTGAGCTTCCGTATGTAGCCAAAATTGCCCAGCTGTACGCGTAATGTCGTCGGATTTAGTCGTGCCATGTTTCCAGAAAGATCGATTGACTCCATCGTGGACTCTTGATGCATAAGAGCTTGAAGGACAGTATTCATAGATTGGTCCACCAAGCCACAACTTGCCAAATCTACTGCCCGGAAATGGCACGACTTCTGGATGGCAGCAGCATATAAGAAATCGATATCAACGTCAGCGAGCATTATACCATTTAGTACAATCCAGTCAACATTTGTAAGTTGCTTTGTGCACAGCGGGAAAAGCGCTTCGCAAATGCCACATCCTTCATCTCTTCCGCTATCATGGTCTTTTGGCTTCCTGGTCAGAGAATAGGCAAAGTCCAGTCGCCGTAATCTCTTACTCTTCAATGCCAAAGCCTGCACTTCTTGAATAATTAGCCATGAATTTTCTTGCATTGGTATGTTGAGTGGCTCCCCAGATCTTGTAGTCCAAGGTACATGGTCCTGACCTTGCGTATCACGTACACCGTGTAAGACGTCCAACTTGACATTGCGGAAAGATATGGAGACAAATGTTTCATTGTAGCGTAGCGCTCGCATAATGGCTAAGAGCTCTAACACAGTATACCTAGGCCGTCGTATATCATTTGGAGGAAGTAGCATGAACATTGGGGCATCTTCACAATGGTGATTAACCGTATACCGAACCCTCGAGGTGTCTAGTTCATAGGCAGAACAGTAGGCTGTCAATGTTCGATCGAAACTATGATAATCGTCTTCTTCTCCCGGGACAGATAGAAGCTCGTCATCAAGACTCTGAGGAACATTCCAAGTAAATGGCTGCTCAAGCCATTCAGGTCGAAGCCAATCAGCAGCCTGTCGGACCCAGAGCGCTAGGTCGTTGACAGACGAGGACGCCAAATACAGAACTGTTGGCTGTCGGAAGGGAATCCGAAAACTGAGTTGGAAGGTGTCATCAAAAGACTGCACATTCAAAGAGGTTAATGTGGTAATGCCGTGCGAACCTCCGTTCAAATCTGATAGCGACGTGCTTGATGCTGTTTTTGTAGACCTAGGTAAAGGAACAATGTGGATCTTGTAAACTCCGATAGCCACGATACAAATATTTGACATCAATTTTGACAAATCATCAGAAGATGATCGTCCGCCAGTTTTCGAAGCTCGTTGGACGACCTTGAACATCTGAAATCGGTTTGGATCGTAGTCGCGTGCGTGCTCCAATACTCGTGCGGTGTACTCAATCATGCCTGGGCTGAACTCCAAAGGGTCAGTCAGACGCGCTTTGGTCGCGGCGGCTCGGATGGTGGACATCCAAAGTTCGGATTCCCTTGGGTCATCATGTTGTATTGTCATTGCTGAAGGGTGATTCTCGTCTAGATGGGCAATTTCAACGCTAAACCATGGTTTTCCATCATCGAGCTTATAGACAGCAACAACTTGGTTCAGCGGAATGCTGTGGAAATTTTCGGACGGGGTAGATGATTGCAGCTCATGTAAAGACCCGCTTGAGCTCATCCGTGAATGTCTTATCGCATTGGCTCTTCCAAGTGAAGCAGGGATGCTTGGGAATGTCTCCGATGCTCTGTCGTCAAGATGCTGTCAGTTAAAGACTTGGAGGCGGTTGGAAAAAACTAGAACATGGCTGTACGGGATCAATGCAGGACTAGGGCATGTGAAGAAACGAACAGATAGTAGACAAGCCCGGATAGAAAGGTTTTCGAAGGCATAGAGTGATAGGAGGATATAAGGGTACGAAAGAAAAGAAAAGACGTGTAGACGTTACGGACCAATCGTAGAACCGTGATGCTCAGAGACAGAATTTATATAGAGTGGCCTTTGAGATAGCGCCAGTGACACGACAGCAAAGACACCACTGAGGGAGTAGGAAGAGAATGAGTCTGTTACCTACCGGGCCTGATTCTTGAACCGCACCAAGTGTGTCTCCGTAAGGACAAGATATATGTTTCTCTTTCTGAACATGTTGCTCTGCAGCTGGACGTCTCCATGATGAAGGACCATCTGACTAGACGGGTGAACCGCCCCAAGGCTGGGCGAGTGTACGGAAGTAGGCGTAGAGCTAGTGCGAGTGAGGTCGTCGTTGTCGTCGTTGACCGAGTGCAGGGAGCGGAACGAGCCAAAGATACTCGAAGGGCGGCCGGATCTCTGCAAGCTATGCGGTCTGGACTTATGGGAGAAGAAGCGATCAATGCTGCTCTTCGAACTAGTTCGCTCGAGCGGCGGGTTCGAGTGGGTTGAGGTAGGACTGGAGGATGGTTCTGAAGTGAAGAAGGACGCAGGGCGGCGTTTCTTGAGGTTCGCGGAACTTGGTACTGGTGGGTCGTCATCGTTGATCGGTGTGAGAGCTTTCATTGGAGGCCGGAATATGCTCAAGCTCTTCCGTCGTCGTCGTTCCGACATTGTGCTGTAATCCGCAAGAGTTGCTCAGACAGTGTGTGAAAGTAGAGGAAGAAGAAGACGAAGAAGAAGAAGAAGATGAAGATGAAAGATCATGACGAGACGTCCGGATTTTAATCTGTCGACGCCAGCTCGACACGTCAATTAAGCGTTGTTATACCTATACTCTTTAAGGTTGAAGAAGTCGCGAAGAGACGCAGAATGCCACCTGGGACTAATCTGGTCTTTGCGCAATGGGCGTGATTGGGAGCAGCTTCCATCTGATTTGATAGGGACAAAATTGATATTGCAGGTACTCTCAGGACTTCTAGTGCCTACGGAGATGCACGACAAGCATTAGAGAGCTAGAGAGAGGCTTAGATGCTCGTAAATCCAACGGTCGCCCGCAGAAGCGTGCATGCAATCCTTGCTCACCCGGTCGCCCTTTGTTCCGAACCAGCTTTCCATCCAGATCCCAATTCCTCAATTTCCATGTCCCATGCCCTCGGATCACTCGTTTACCGGCGTCTCGATATCTTGATCCTATTTTAAACACTTCCGGCAGGTACTGTGGTACACCGTACACGGCGTTGACGATTAGTAGCACATCATGTGAGCAGAAAGGGTGAGGCAACAAACAACTACAAGCATGCCAAGCGTATCGGACTTGTAGGCTCTTGCCACACTTTGCTGCTTGAAGACCCTGATCTCCAACACCCAAAGGGGAGAGTCAACTCTACCACTCAAAACGCCAATCTTGAAGTTATACTCAATCATTCACATGCCGTCGCTATCTAAGTACCACCTGGGTGTTCAGCCCGCTGAGTCATAACCATGGCTTCTGCCAAGATAAACTCAGGCTCACCCGGGATGTGAATCAGTGATATCAGGCTGGATCTTTCGAAAAGGTGCCTTCTTCCCATCAGTACCTTGCACAGTGTGACGCTCCGACAGAGAACAATCACATCTTTCAAGACCTGGAGGCTGCAAAGCGAATCATCAATGCGAGATCCATTGCATGCTCAGTCTGCGTCGAAGTGGGTTAGATAGTCTTGAAGAGGCTGGTGTTGGGTAGAGATCCACCAAGTTCCCAAAGTAGATTCTCAGGTAAGGTGGACATGACGATCGTTGCACCTAAATCTAATGATCATCTAAAGCACGCTGCCTCCTACAATATCACCGTTGCACCTTGAGCTAAGCAAAATGCCTCGACCGCCGAAACCTCGAAAGCCCAAACAGCAGCATCGGCAGCAGCAATCCCCTTTCCTCAACCTTCCCCCCGAAGTTAGAAATACAATCTACCGCCACGTCCTCATCAACCCGTCGCCCATCGACCTATGGCCTCACCTCCTCCACACCGACCTAACCGGCAACCTAGAATGGGAAGCCCGCATCTCAACCTGGTCGGAAAAGAGTCCCCTAGAGAATCTTCCCTTCAAAACCCGCAATCAAGCCAGCCTCACCTATGTCCGTAAAAAGATGGCCACCGGACTGCTAGGGACATGCCAGCAGGTGTACAATGAGGCAGCTATGTATTTCTGGGCCGACAACTTTTTCCGTTTTCCTGGCAGAAGCGGCTGGCAAGGCCTGCTGCGTTTTTTTCTGACGATAGGGCCAGTAGCCAGAGCACGTATACGGCGTTTGGATGTTCATGCTCCGATCTACATGCGCTGGCCGGACAAGAATGGCGATGAGAGAGATCTTAACGGACGCTCGAAGAATTTTCCAAAGATGCATATGGACAAGATCTCTCCTGAAGGGCATCTTGACCGAGTAGCTATACAACGCGTATGCGCTATCTTGGCACAGGACAGAACGCTTGAGGAAATGAATTTTATAATTCCAGCCGACTTTCGAAATGGTGATGATACTGAGTATGGTGGCTATATTGAAGATCACGATATGGGAGCCGACTCCTATGAGCGCCTGCGGAAACTCTCGACGCTTGATTTTTTGAAGAAGACGGTCGTGGTGGAGGAAGGTGGATACTTGGCTGTGGAAAGAGGGCCCGAGCAGATCATGGATCAGGGGTGGGATTTGGTGTGTTTGCCAGGGAGCGCTATCTATGAGGAAAAGGAAGGGAACGCGTCGAACATCTATGAGAAACATGAAGTCACTGAGACGAGAACGTGGAGGTCTCCAGCGAGGGAGTGGGACTACCTTCTCGGTGTGAATACATTATTTCAGGACTCCGAGAAAATAGACCAACATGCAAATGGAGGCAGACACACCAAGCCATCCCCGACACTGTGGAGGGACTTGAAAGGGTTCGGAGAGTGCAATTTCATCGTTCACGACGGCGCTATCCGGCCTTTGATAATATGGGCGCCCTCACGCCAGGAATGGGACTACCTATTGGGAGTATCACAGCTGTTTCAAGAAGACGTGAGAGTTACTGAAATTTCTAAGAAAGAGAGACGGAAGAAAGGGGCAAGGAAATTGAGGGCGCAAAAGGAGTCGGTGGGGTACCGAGTTGAGTGTGAGGAAGGCTCGACGTTGAGGTTGAAGGGCTGAATGTGTAGAGGGAAAGAGATGAAGAAGAGGCTCAGAAAATGACACTGAAGCCAACAGACCGCAGGACTACCCAGGGAAAGGCCCCATAGAAGAATTCTATAAAAAGTATTTGCACACATAGCACAAGCACATCCCACCATTCCCCCCAACAACAAACACCTCCACCACAGATATCCCACCAACACCCGATCGAAACAGCCACCAAAATATTAGATACCCCCTTAGCTACTGCGATTTACGCAGACTTCCATTCAAATTACCTTTCTAACACACTGAAATACGTCCTTCTCCGGACCGCCTCCCTATGCCCGTCCCTGAATACCAAGAACAAGCAACTCGCTCGCTTCCGCCATTCCCATCTCGCTTCTTCTTCCCCTCACGTCTGTCTTTTCCCCCCATCCCATCCCATCCAATCTACCCTTCCTTCCTCCCCGTCCGTCCTCTCCGTATCCCTTGTCTTCATGCTCCTCTCTCTCTCTGCAACGCCCCTCTAATTTCCTTCGTGTCAACTGACGCAATCAAAACCATAGCTACCAGCGCCACGTCGAGGGCTAGGGAGGAGGCGAGTAAAGTGAGGGCGGGGTTTTTTTGGGGCTGGGTTAGATGGGGGGGTTTGAGACGGGAAGAGAAGCGGGGAGGCGGGAGGTATGTAGGAGTAGCTACTGTAGGGAGGAAGATGTGAGGCGATCTAGCCAATTTGAGCATTACGAAGTTGCAAGTTTTTTCCAAACTAAATAATAACTTCACCCCTATCCCACTCCCTCTTCTCACCTCAATCCCCCGCACCTCTCCCCCTTATTTCCTCTGTCCCCCAGCCCCCCCCCCTTCCTTTATATCAGAAGCCGCGGTCTCAGTCAGACCATCTTATCTTTGGTTGGCTTTGATAACGTGGCTGCGGGAATAAGGGGGTTTGAGAGGGGGGAAAAGGGGGTTTGGCGGTAGAGGTTGTGGGGTTTGCAGAGAGCGGGTGGGATAAGGTACCTAGTTAGGTGCGTGACGGGATGAGCGGGTGAGCGGGTACATAGTAGGGAAGTAATGGAATACATCCAAAGCGTCTTGCGAACTAGCCGGCAGGTGTGGGTAGGGTGCGTGATAGGACTGTTGGAAGAGACGCCTGGATCAAGAAGCGGGAAAACTGTGACCTTTATCGGGCTCAATGGTTGAGAGCTGTGGGTTGTTGTTGTTGTTTTTTCTCTGGGGGGTAGGAAGAACGGTGGTGGGTAAGGATTGGGACTCGTAGTATAAGATGCGCAATTGGAAGTGAAGTCTTGGGGTTTCTTATGGAGACGATGGGGAGATGGAGGCGGGTGGTGGAGGGAGGTGGGGGAGATCGGATAGCTTTGCTGGATTAAAGGTACTTTTTGGTTTGGATAGGGGATGGAGTATGGAGGAAATGTCATGAAAGGTGACGGCGAGTTGGGTGAGAATATTACATTCAACGGTTTGGAGATTTCGGGCATTTGGGTCGGAGATTGTGCTATTGACGCGGTAGGAAGAGGGATGGGAGAACTAACATGAGGGGCTTGGAGAGTAACCTCCTTTGATGTTTTGGAGATTCTCTGTATAAGGTTGTGCTATGCATGCGATGGGAACAGAAACTTAAGGACCAAAGGGATGCTAGGGTGATCATATTTTTATGTACGTAGGCTTTAGTATCGAACATTCAACATTCAATCAACGTGCTTACCTTTAGAACCAAAAAGCTCGATTTGGTGTCCTCATCCGAGTTAGCACAAAATACTTGCCCCCTTTCAAAAATTTGGAATCGATTCCGCACGGGTGTTTGGAACCGGTTTTCGACTGAGATTTTCAATCGATTCCCGACTGAAGTCCGAAACCGACTTCTGACTCTCTTTTGGAATAAATTCGCGATTGAAGTCCGAAACCGACTCCTGACCCTCTTCGAGTATGCTACTAAACCTCTCCCCCCTATAATCTGGATGATAATGCTCCGTATACGGCCCCTTGTAGTTCGGATCAGTCCTCGGATCATTCAAGTACCATGGTTCCTCACGGATCAACCCAAACGACATCGTCCTCAACCGCTTGCGTATCCTATGTTCCTTCTTGTCTTCAACACAGTCTATGCATTCCATTGGGAGAGGCTGCTCGATCTGGGATTCCTCAATGTCCATGAACATTTTGCACCATTGGCCGGGGAGTCGGTCGCAGCGGTGGTAGTCGCGAGAGGTGTGGCCGCAGGAGAATGTTGCGAGGATCTGTTGACACATGATTTGGTGGGAAGGTCTTTTCGGTGGTTTTGTTAGTTTGAATAAGATCATGGGGTTTTGCGATGTTTGACGGTTAGTGGCTAGTGAGAGGAGATCGAGGGTAAAATAGGAGTCTGCGATATGAGAACAAAGACGCCATAGTGCTGAAACAGGTATTGTGTCTTGCTCAAAGCCTTTGTTATCTTAAATAGTTGAGAGCCATTCTTCACAAAGAAGGCAAGGCGTGAAGAGGAGTATGATGACGAGACGACGATATTGCTGATAAAGAAATTGAGCAATTGGTACTGGAAGTAAGACCAGAAGGCAATATCTATCTTAAGATACGATGTTGGTCGAATTATTCAAAGGCTTTACTTGGAAACCAGTTGAAAGATGTCCAGGCTCGAGATAGCGAAGTTGTTGCCCTTTTCCTTGGACTCAGCATCAAGTTCGAGAGACCTGATAGATGACCACGACGGGTTCAATGTATATTAACTGCAAGGTCGAACCGATATATGTCCGAGAAAAGAACAGCTTTTCCATGTTCTCTCTTTAGCTACTTCTTGAGATTTTGCACTCGCGTAATGAATTGCATTTACTCTACCCAGCTGGCGAGATCGACCTCCTCCACACATTCACGTGAGTATATTTTATCCACACAGTGCAAATACAGTGTACCTCAACATGAACCAACAAAGGTAATGAATAGCCGCCCATTTGGCTATGGCTAACATCTAAGGATGTACGAAGCAGATTTCTGCTCAAGCGTGGCATCGACAAGCTCTTTCCCGAAGTCTCTCCTTAGTCAGGTTCTGTAGTACTTGCACCTTCTCATAGGAACCGCGAGTATTGCTGAGTAAGGCTCTATAGTCCTCGGTGCTTTGCCGATTTAACATTCATGCCACCTATCCTATCCTTCACTGACTACTGAAGCCGCCGTTTCTCTTTCTTAAATGTTCCAAAATCCGGCGACGGTGCCTTCCTTCCATGTCGTGGTCTTCGGAGAGCCAATGGCAAGTTCTTTGTATGACTCTTCCCAACGTGCGAGAGAGTCCCGGTCTTACCCACGAACGAGCCGGCGAGTATCACGGCTTGCCCTCTTTCTTTGCCTCCTCCTCGATCAGCCCTTCCCACCTCTTCCAAACAGCCTCATCTTGCGTCCTTTTCTTCTCCCGCCTGGATCTGAACTCATACTCCCGTAACCGCCTATCAGCACCGATCATGCCGCCGAGAGTCATGCCTGAGGTTTGGATGTAGACTTTGAATTGCACAGTCAAACTGCGGTAATTGGGCGAGAGAAAGTAGCCGGCAACGCCGAGGAAGGTGGTTATGAGACCCCACTGATAAATATTTATTAGTAGTGCGTTCAGGAAAGAGTCGCATGGTCAGTTGGACGAGTGAACGTACTTTTGCGGCGCCAACAACGGCGCCCTTCGCAGCTTCGGAGGCTGCGCTGTTAATCTCTTCAGTAGTCTTTGTTGGGTTACGGGGCATTGTTTACCCAAAAATATGACGGGGGTAACAGCTGACTGGAGAAGCACTGCGCTGATCATTTGGGAATTTCTTAAGGTGTGTATGTAAGGTATGATAACTGGAAGGTAAGGTATTTACGAGTACTTGACGAATCAAATTCAATGACGTACTGGCAAAACACAATATCTAAGGCACTGGCACGCACAGGCACCGGGCATTGAATGTTCAATGCCCCTTGGATAAAAGATTATGATTAGTCTATAGGTAACTCGAAACCAATCGAAGTACAGTATTATGGGCCTTCTATATAGAATGGTCGGTTGAATGATAGGTAAGACCCTTTCATCTCGTTTGTGCCCTTTCGAGAAGCCTCAACGGCCGGAGGAAGCCTAGAATAGGTTGTACAATTCCACATAACCATACACATACAGAACGACCGAATTAGTCCTCCGACTGCTGCTCTGCGGGCTTGGTGACCTCTTCCCGTGGCGGCATCGGCTGACCCACAACCGCCACTTTCCTCCCTTCCTCCTTCCTATCCATCTCCTCCCTCCACAACGCTCCCTTCTGGCTCAATCCCCTCAATTGTTTCACATATTCATTGACCTTGTCATTCCCGTCTCTGTTTTCGAAGCTCTCTAGTTTTGTTCTCCTCCGTTGCTGGCATGCACGGTACAGACTCCACGCTCTTTTTGGCTTAGAGATTTCTTCTAAAGAATATTCGATGGACCATTTGTCATCCGGACTGATATTTTCCGGACGCTGGACGTAGTTGTCGTTGACTTTATTACGGACTGTGAGGGCCATGGCGAAGACTTCGGAGTCGGGAGCAGGGCTGTACTCATGGTCCATTTCTTCGAGGAATGAATGGTCGGCCCGAGTGTCGAAATTCTGGCTAGAAGAAGCCGGGTGCGCTTCAATATCCGACTGGCTGGTGCCCTGATATGAGCTATCGCTGCCATGACCCGCCTGATCAAGACTCGAAGCCGCCTCCACTTCTGGCTCTTGGCCTTCTGCGACGATCTCTTGAGCTAAGATCTCAATTTCTTCTTCTTGCATCCCGCTTTCGTTCCCACCTTCTTCTCCTTGCATCAAACCGTCAAGATCTGCCACGAATTCTAATCCTTCACTTGGACCGCTCTTGTCTCCTTCATCGTCCAGTCCTATTTCGACATGACCAACCACTTCTCCGCCCGCATCGCTCTCATTGACCTTGTTTCCGTCGTCAATGACTTCTTTGACATCCCCGTCGTCGCTGGCACCCCCGAAAAGCTCTGTGGTGGCATCCCAAGTACTCATTCGGGCTTGCTCTTCAACTTCGATCTTAGCCGAGTCGCCGGCTTTGTCGTTAATCTTTTCCTGGTCGTCGATCTCAATATTCTCAGCTCCATTTTCTTCTCCGTCTTCTCCTTCTCCTTCTCCTTCTCCTTCTCCTTCTCCTTCTCCTTCTCCTTCTCCTTCTCCTTCTCCTTCTCCTTCTCCTTCTCCTTCTCCTTCTCCTTCTCCTTCTCCTTCTCCTTCTCCTTCTCCTTCTCCTTCTTCTTTCTCTTCTTCTTCCTCCCCTTCGTCCTCTTCGCTTCCAGCAGCCGTTGCAAATTTATTCTCATCTGCCTGATCCAGATCTCTATTTCTATATAACGAAGCATCTTTGGAAAACTGAAAACCATTTGAGTCAGAGAACGACTCTTGCACAGCTCTGTCCGGCAACCCCTTTTCTTCGCTCCAATTACATACAGACATCTCGTCTCTAGCCATTGCTTCTTGCACATCGGCTTGTATGTCGGCCCATTTGTCTTTTTCTTTCTGCGCTGGCTCTAACTCCGAAATTTCATCGTCGAGGCCCATCAGTTTTCGCTGGAATGCTTCGACTTTTTCGTTGTTTTGCGTCTGTATTTCTTGTACTTGCTCTTCGGTGACGGGCTCTGCAAATATGTACATGAAAGGCGTGTCTACGTCTCGAGTCTCAAAATGGAGCCGTAAAGACTTCCACAATTAGCTAGCGTCCTCACTTTATTCCAAAGACCTTACTAACCTTCTCAGGGTATTTCTTCGTCGCTCTGTCCAAAGCCTCGTTCAAAAGCTTTAAGCTCAGCTTAAACTCCTGATCGCCAACCGAAGTGTCCCGCTGTCCATGCAAGCTAAAGTCCATTTCCTCAATGCTGATATATTGAAAGCCAAAAATCCTCTCTGTATTATGGTATGCAACGAAGATACCGTCCATTCTACCCATCCTGACCTGGAGAGAATATTTAAGGAAAGCTGCTCGGATCATGTCATAATATTCACGCTCGAATGATTCGTAGTCACCTTGACTTGATTTTATTTGATAGCCGACGCCAAGGTGGGGAGACTGCGGTTCCATACGTATGGATACCACCGCTCTTGTTTTCAGGTCGAACATGCCAGTGCCCGGTAAGCGGGAATCAAATGCATCTAATTGCGATCGCATTAAAAAGTCACCCATCGTTGTGTAGTGGAAAGACTCCGGCGCATTGCGCTCCTCTTCAGTAACCTGCTCTGGATTTGACTTGCGATATCTCTCAAAATCTGCAGTATCTAGGGTCATTAGTTTCTCCATGGACTTTCCAAACATCATTAGTATATTAGCGGTATCGAACTGTTTATCCGCATCAATCGCGTATGAACCGTCCTGCCATGTCAAAAATATGGCCGAAGGGTTTCTTTGTAGCTCGGTGAAAGTCAGGTACGGATCCGGAAACGTCTTAGAAAGCATAGTAGTGTTGATACTTCGCCATTGTGAAAGTAGGAAATGAAAGTGGGCCAACACTCCAGTCATACTAGAACTGGAGCCCACATAACGCTTTTTATAAACCTGGGCAAGCTGCTTGAGCGATTGATCCTTAGAAGAGGTGATGTACTCTTTGAGGGCATCAAAATCAAAATCGGCGACAGGCATAATCTTTTGGAGATAAGGATCAAAATTGAAGACCTTAGATCTTGGGTCTTGCAGTTGATAAACTCCTGGACTATTTGTAGTTAGTCAACAATGCCCAAGGGTATGCGTTTGTGGCTTACTTGAATAAGACCCTTTCAAGCCCATAAGCCAAAGTGGGTACAGGAAGCCGGTTGGCCTCAATAGCTGGCAAATGTCAGATGTATTGCAATGCCCCTTCATGTTGAGTACTTACGTGTTAGCTTCAGGTCTTCGGCATTAAGTTTTTCGATTTCAGCTTTTGTAGTCTGGGTGATTCCTTCCTCACTCTTGGGCCGAGGAGCGGCTTCTAGAGATTCATGGCCTGCCACATTTTTGAGCCTCGTAGACGCTGGAACATTTCGCGGGGTCACTTGTATCCGTCGTCTTGATCTAATCCTGATGGTTGGTTCAGCAGATTCTTCCTCTTTAACTTTTGTAACGACCATCTCTGGCTTTGGAGCATATGGCTCCTTAGTTGTGTCATTGCTAATTCTTCGCAGGACCATTTCCGATAATGTTGAGGGCTACGGCTCGCATATGTCAGATATTGGCAACAAAACGACGTTGCACAGCGTTTACCTCTGGAGATTTGGACACAGTACGTCTGATTTTGAGATTGCGCTCGTCCTTGGCCTTAGACTTCAAAGCTTTCTGCAACTCTGCAACATCAGATTTCAGTTTCGCCGTGAGTTCAGCCCCGCTTGGCCGTGTAGTAGCGCCGTCCTTCTTAGCACCATCTTTAGGCTTCTCGCCTTTCTTGACCTTCTCAGTTTTCTTCTTTGGAAGAACAATCTTTCTCCTCAATTTCCCAGCGTCTGATGCTTTCTGTGCTCCTATGGAATCCTTTTTGGGTCTCTCTTCTGTCCCCAGAGTTACATGCTTAGCGATGGTATTTTTCTTCTTTGGAAGTATAGTCTCTTTCTTCAACTCCTCGGCGTCTGAGTCTTTCTGTGCTTCTGTGGAATCCTTCTTGGCTCTCTCCATCCTATGAGCAACAAGCTTAGCGACGGTCCCGTTTTTCTTATTTCTCTTGCTGATGGGCCTTGAAGCCTCTGAGCTTGGGGCCACATCTGCATTCGTAGCCGTCGACGGCGTAGAGCCCTCTTGACGACGCTTCTCGAGGAACTTCTGCTGGAGCGTAAGCTGTAGCTGTTTCGCTTTCCGGGCGGGCAATGTATTCAGAACAGCATTTAATTCCTGGTTTTTGTCCCCTCGCCCATGCTTAGACACAATAGATTGGGGAGGCAGTGCCCGGTCAGCTCCATCTGGGAGCCTAGGTATGGAGTCGGCGGATTGGGTGGTCGTATGTTGACGCCGTAGATTTCGTCGAGCCTGTGAGAGGCGGCACTGCAGTCGACAGGACAGACAGACATACTCGTGGCTGGCTGTGAAACCTCCTCTAATATACCTGAGGCTCATTCAGAAATCTAAGGAAATGCTATTGCTTTCGGGAAATATCTAGAGTAACGCAGGGACAAAGACACGCCTTTCCGACTTCTCATGAACCGCGACGCCAAATTTGGGACATCTCTAGAGGGCACTCTTAGAGAATTTAGAGTATCTACTAGCTCCCTTTCTACAGAACCTCAACAGAATCCCAATCTATATAACCAAAAGCGCAAAATATCTATTTCCTTATATCTATCCTTTCCATTAATTATTTACTTTGCCTGACTTCACCTGATTATAAAGCCCACAATACAGCCCTGTGCACGACATTAGACAATATGCTTGGGATTATTCTCTTCCTCTGATATTATTCGCTTCACCTAATATCCGCAAACTCTTGCAGGATTTGTTATGATATTCTTATATACAGAAAGATCTTACATATGAGCATCTCTTGTAAAGCTATTGGTATTCCGAGATCTTTTTTGTCGATCGTACCGCGATCTTAGCTTTCCCATACCGTTACTCCCCTATTTGCGTCCCCCACTGTGACCACAGAATCCACTTGAGTATTTCCTAGAGGGAAGATGTCCTAGAATTGATATTTGGTCCATAAGAAACAGGAACTGGGATATGATTTTCATTTTAGGGGACATGATTGAGCACCTCTGCGGCGTAGCATATGCTTCAAGGCATGTATAGAGTGATAGACCACTGCGATTCCAGAACATCGTATGACAACGTTTAGTGTCCTTATCGTGTTGAGAAGTTTCCAGAGGAGCAAGCGTAGCCTTGTATACCTAACCACTTCCCAAGACTATGATCGGCGAAGCATAACATCGAGCATTGAGGACCGCCAAAGAGCGGTGGTTGCCTCTTCCTGGTTTTAAGACCGCAATCTCCATACTCTTGACAGGTATATGATGCCCGCTGTTGTAAGCGCGTCCTTGGAAGACTGAATTGGGGGTACAGTCTCTTGGTAAGTGTGTAAGATAAGTGCTGGATATATGATTCAATATTAAACCTAGTGCTTAATCGCAAAACTGAGTTATTGACCCGCTACTCCTAGTCCCGTCCCAAGCCCGCCACCCCTGATCACAAACATATGCTCAAGTGCGATCACAACGCTAGATTATAGGTGTAATCGTCCTCCATATTTTGCGATACCCATAAAACAACAGAGCTGTAGGCTTGTTTAGTGATTAGACTGAAGAAATTGAAGAGCATAGACATACCTGAGCATAATAAGTCCATTGGCAATGACATTGGCAACCCCAAAATATAATGTGGGGAATGCGTAGTTCGGTACGACGTACTTGAGTACCAGGACAGCCTACACAAGATGAACGTTAGCATCTACTGAAAACCAGCATGAGATTCTGCCTCGACTCACCACAGACCCAGCCAACCCGCCCGCCATTAACGCAAACCCCAGAAATAGCACCAGCCTCGCTTTCCACGCCACTCCCGTCCCCGAATAGCTATAGCTATCCGCACTCAATCGCGTCTTCTCTATGGAGTTGATGACCAGCATGCCTAACGCCGAGCAGATGCCGGGTATCCAGTCAACAAACTTGATGTGGACTTTTGAGCCGTTTTTGGAGGAATGGGAGTAAGTTGACGCATCGATGAAGAAAAAGAAGCCCAGGGAGAACTTCCCATAAGTATTAGTCAGTCCGGTAGATAGATTGATAAGGGATTCACGAACTAATGCGCCTGCGAGGTAGACGCCTGCTGTCCGGGTATTAGGGCTATTCAGCCACTCCGGTTTTGGGAAGCGGAAGAGCCGATGGCTTGACATTATTTATGAGTCTCGTGAGGCTATTGATGCTGAACAGATCTGAAGAGAGCTTGAGAATGGTAAAGGGTGGGAGCTCCGAGCTGTGCACTTCGATCCAGCAGTTGTACAGAACCTTCGGAGCTGGAGGCGTAAGGTGCCAAGGCTGAATGCGCTAAAACCGCCGTGCTAGCGTGCGCGGCTCTAGTCAATCGAGGGGACATCACAGTATTTGTCAGCTCTAAGGTATCCGACGTTCTGACCAGCAAGTATCTAATATTCTAACCAATGTCCAGCAGCACCAACAGCAGAACATATGACAACTCCGGATCCTCAATGCACGATTGCCGGTCTACTTAGAGCTCTACATGAGCGCTAGGTAGGACGACTGATAGACTTGACCTCAATTCCTATTCGATTGAATACAATCTAGATCATTTAATAAGGTTACCAAGGTCTTCAACTCGCTCCCTACACCTGAAGTATCATTTCAGCCATTGCGTAATTGACAAACCTAGGTGGTGGACGGGGTTCCGTTCAATCAAGCTGCACTAACGAGATTCAACGGTAAACTTCGTTTTTATACTCTATGTTCATTATCTCACCAATACAGAGCAGACGCTTTTATCACTAGACTGCTTACTGCATATGGAGTCGAAATCGATGGGACTGTAGCTATGAGCTGGGGCGCTTGTGGGGAGGTCCGAGCGTAGGTGTTATTGCTTACCTATATCCATCGAAATGGTTTCGAACCTTTCCAAATACTGATCCGGAAACACCAAGATGAATTCTTGGTTGTTAATGTTTTATGACTGCACTGGCTATAAGATAATGACAGGGACAGGTTGGGCATTTCTGTCGCGGGACAGCTATATATGTGGAGTTGGGAGCCGTTTGCCTAGCTAGCAAGCGGATTCAGCCTTTTGGCCGGTTGGTTAGGGCCAGTTCCCTGACAATTTCGGTTCAAGGTAGAATTAGCTACATGTGAAAGGTTCTTGGATATGTAACAGGCGAGAACATAGTGTCGGTATAAGAGAAATCGGTAGGAAGTCCACGTTTCTTGCTCCATAACCGTACCAAATCGCAACGTTCACAATGGTGGAAAATACATTGGTTTGCAAGAACTAGCTTTCAACTGTCTGGCACCAGAGGATCATTGTAGGCTGTATGAAGTCCATGAGGATATCCTAAACAACAGATGTGTTTTCTTGTGATAGTATACCAGAACGAACACATCAGTAGAATCGAATCTTGGTTGTCTCAGCACTGAGCAGCCGTAGCCGCAGCCGCAGAGCGCTAGACTAAGAGCCGCCATTAATACGCCCAAATTTCTCCCAATCTTTCGTCACCAAATCCCAAATGAGTTGCAAGAATGGCTCCGATCAAAGCTTCACGAACCAAGTCTAGTTCTAGTAAGGGGGGTAAGATTCTGAAAAAGTCGAGTGCCTTGGGATCAAACACCAAAAGTCGGGTTTCGAAAAAACCCGGACCCAAGGCCCCAGTACCTAAGCAGCAGAAGACCAAATCCAATACAGGTCCAGCCAAGAAGAAAAAGAGGGTCTACACCGACAAAGAACTGGGTATTCCGAAATTGAACATGATCACTCCTGTTGGTGTGGACCTACCCAAAGGCAAAAAGAAGGGAAAAGTATTCGTCGATGATCAGGTAAGTCTCGGAGAGCTCGCTCAATCTTAGTCCCACGATACACCCATTCGCTGAATGTTCATATGAATACGTAGGAGAGCATGATGATGATACTCGCCATCGTCAACGCAAGCAAGGAAGGTCAGATAGAAAGCAAGATGATGAAGAGCAGGGAGATGGAAGAGATCAGGGAGGCCAGACGAAATGAAGCAGAAGCGAGGCAGCAGCAAAGGACGTCCAAGCTGGTCAGATTTCGTTCAAATACCTGTTACGCCTCAAAGTACTAAAACGGTGAGTAGGAGGATATTAAGGATTCCATCCGACAGAAGCGGCGAAGAAAATCCGAAATTGGTACAATCGAAGAGCCACCAATAGACGACTCCAAAGCCGTGAAAGGGACCAGAGTCAGTCGGAAACGGGTTTCATTCGCGTGAATTAAAATTTTAGAAGTAGGTAAGGTCTATGGGCTTAAAATAATATCCGTTGCCGCGGGTACTACATCTCCATGCGCATTTCCAGCTTCCTACGCATCGGATCAAAACTCGGACCTTTCATGTCGAGCATCGACCCGCTTGCAGAATTTTGCTCTAACATCTGAACAAGCTTACTAAGGTCGACTTCGTTGGCCATTTTCAATAAGAATTGGGTTATCTGTGATCGGGTCAGCAACTCTTTGATCCTAGGACACCTGCATTACGTCTTACAGGCTTCGAAAACCATCTTCCACCTCCATGTTCGAACCAGCTGAGGTGCCCTCCGAGAGAAGTTGTGCATAATACTGTGAATGGGTTGCACCGGAATTCTTGAAAGGGAATCGCTTCCTTTACCGCTATCTGTATGGTATCAGCAGATTAAATTAACAATCTCCGCTCTTGGGAAACATGCTGGATCGTCTTCTGCATGCACGGCAAAGAGTGGTATTTTGACCGCTAAAAGCGAGTCCGTTGAAGAAGCATCACGGTAGTAGGCGCTCTCAGTTGGATAGCCCCACGTCGGTCCCTGCAGTTCTCTGTGGGCTCATTCAGCAATGGAATGAGTTGAGATGATAAGAGAGTAACCTATCAAACTCATGCAAGTATCTAATGCTCCGTACTTTTGCGACATCAACTCGCGGATTCTTCGAGATTGCCTCAACGTGTCTAAAAAGCTTCAGTCAGTTATTTCGGTCGCGAGGCCTATTCACATGATCTGCATACGTTTCAAACAAGGCTTTCATGTTCGTTCCCATGGTCTTTGAGTAGACCTCCAACCCAAGCCATGACCGCTGAAGTGCTAAAGAGCCAACTTCAAGATTCCATGGATTTGAACACACTACGGCGGCTTTCAGCGCACATTTGGATCCTTCTTCGCCAAGGTACTACATAAGAGATAATTTCATCAGAGACATATGCCTAATTTTAAGTCTAGCTCATCTACGATACGTACATTGACCATTATATTTGCGCCCAAAGAATACCCGACCCCGAAAAGCGGCCGGTTGGGAAAGGTCATCCTCAGCCATTTCACTGTTTGACGAACATCCCACGTGGCTCTTGCATTATACAGCACGTCTGTAGTAACTGAGCTCATCGCACAGCCCCTAGAGTTGACCACGCATGCTTCCCAGCCTACCTTCATCATGGGTTCCAGAACATGCCGTAAGTAAATTTCGTGAGAGCCACCACTTAGACCATGAAGAGTGACGAGCATGGGTTTAGAGTCCAGAGATCCGATTTCACCAAATTCAGCATCTTCAAAATATGTAGTCCTCGGCGGGAGAGAGTCATCATCTTCTTTGCAAGGTGCAACCACGAAATCAACAGCAAAAGTACCGGCAAATGCAGTATCCTCGGCCTCGAAAATCTTGCGCTTGTAGTAAATTGGTATGTCCTGGTACTTCGTAGCTGTCCAGAAGGTCTGCAAGTGTCCATTGAACAGAACAGGATTGAGCCGACAAGGAGGAGTAGCTGTTTTGCACAGTTCTAATAGATTTGTCAGTTTCCCATCTTTAGTTGGTAGATTGATGGTATCTGGGTGGTGATGAAAAGAGATTCTAGAATAGCCAAATATTCGCCAGAAGTCCATTTGTCTCGGCTGTATGTCTGTACAGTAACGTGGAAGCAAGGAATCAAAACACAACTTCTAGATAGAACATTGATATTGATTGTTTGAAGTAAAGGCATGCAAAGTCTTCTCCCAACACGATACTAAAACAGCCTCGGCTCCTCGGCGAGCCACGCGCTTACGGTTGCCGCGACTTGCTGCTTTATAAAGATAACCAGCATATTGCATTTCGGACAATTGCAGAAGCTCGGCGGCCTTGAAGCATGGGAAAACAGAGGGAGAAGATCAGTTCAAACAGGTGGCTGCAGGGATCGTGTCCCATACCGATAATCTCTGGCGACGGACATTGATAGCCTCGAAGATGTACTCAGACCCGAGATGGTCGAGTCAGAAGGGCAATGCGCCAATATATCATAGAGAAACTGCTGGTCAAGGGCAAAGGGCGCAATTTCAAGGAGTCGTGGTCCCAATCAGCGGAAGTCCTGCTCGCAATAATGTTGCCTACCAAACTAACAACCACGTCTCGGCAGCGTATGCACCAGATAACGTCTTTCAAGTTAATTCAGCCAGTTTTCCGCCTGCGCAGATGGCGCTGTCGACTAGTATCTCATCGAATGGTGTCCCCAGCTTCCACAAAAGCGGAATTATTGCACATGTAACGGCTGAGCAGCAAGCCAAGCCAGCTCCACCCTTGGATTACCAACTACTCCTACTTTCTCTAGCAGAAGATTATTTTGCAGCTGCACACAGTGTACGCTCACTGGTTGTATCGCTCCATCAAGATATGGAGATGTGCCGATATTACAAACTCATCGCTACCGGTCTGGGATGCCTAGAGGCAGTGCTTAAGGTGAGTACGACGGATTCAACAGTCTCTTGAAGCATTCGATTTATGATAGTAGCATTGGAGAATGAAGCCTCATGTGGAGGCTTCAGTTCGCTTGCGATATGCTACCGTCTTGCACGAAGAGACTGAGAACACAATGGAAGCTGAAGAGGCATTAAGTAAAGGTGTATGTTCAAGTCGACCTAAGGATGATATTGGTACTGATTATGAGTAGATTACCATATGTGAAAGAGTATGTAAAGCAAATTCCATGTCTTTTACCAGAACAAGACTGATGATTAGTTCAGCATCGTTTGTTTGACCTCAAGTATAATAAGCAACATCTACTTGCTCGGGTATTATATAAGGAAAACTCCAGGGCATCTCTCAAATTCCTCGATAGCGTAATCAAAGACGTCGAGGCGTAAGTATTCCTAGTCCTTGTTGCACCATTGGCTCAAATAATTACAGTTATCAGCATGTCGCGTGGGCTTATGCATTTCGATTCCTACGAGTCTTCTTGTGTCTCGATCTTTCGACTCATCAAGACATTCTTTCTGCATTAAGCCATCTCAGCAGTATCTCAGCCATGGCAAGCACCTGGGGTGACAACGCCATTTTGGCTTTTGCCTCTATTGTAGAGGCTCTGATCCACTTACGAGAGACCAGCAGTGCTGAAAGCATTGAACAAGCTCAACGCGCTCTAGCTGTGGCTCGAAGCTCACAATTAGATCCTGTGGTGGGCACCATTCCACAATTGGCAGCCCTTACTCATTTTGCGGACCTTAGCTGCACTTTCGGGAAATTCGATTCAACCCAGGCAATGTCGAAGATGCAAGCGATGCAGGCAACACTAGAACATATCAACGATGGTCAAGCATGGACTGAAGATGGATCCTTCAGTATTCCAATCGCTCATCCAGGGAGCTTTAGGATAGCAACCCAAAGTGGCATTATCCGGAGCCAAGCAGATGGGAAGCTTGTGTTGATGTTCAACTGGATGCCGAAAGATGAAATTTACGTTCTTGGGTTTCTTCTAAGCAGCATAGCTATCGCTCATCGAAATTCGTCAGATGGCCAAAAAGCGGAACAAATGCTAAAGGAAGGCATTCGCATGCAAGAAAGTCAGTATTGCAATATACTCAGTAACATATATGCTGATCCTTATATCAGGAAATTTCGAGAAGACAAGCATACCCCCGGGATCTATCTCAGCCGCTGCCCACGGCCAAGAATTGCGCCAAATCCTAAAATGCCACATGCAAATCCAACTCACCTTCCTCTTCTGCGGCCGCACCTCCTGGCGCGCCGCCTCCTCTCAACTCACCGAACTCAGATCCACCGCCTCCTCCCTTCCCTCCGGAACCCCCGAATCTATTGTTATTCAAATTCTTTACCTCTCCGGCATCATCGCTCAAGGCACTGGCCACCTCACCACTGCCCTCTCCATCTTCCTCTCTCCATCCCTCTCCCTTTCTAGCCTCACCGTCCAACCCCCACCGTCTCGTCTCCGTACGGACCTCGCTACTCTATCAGCTCTTAACACCATCCTCATTATCCGCTCCCCACACCATCTACAACACCATCTTCTCCCTACACTACTCTCATCCCTTCACCCCCTTTGCGCTTCCTCTACCTCCCCTTCCTTAACATCGGCCTACAATCTCATCCTCGCCACCACCCCCCTAGGTTCTAACACCACAATCGTCCGTACAAAGCAGAACCTGCAATCCGCTCTCCAAGCCGCCAAATCCGCAGCAAACAATCAACTCATGTGCATGACGCTAAACTTCATGAGCTGGAAATTCTTCAAAGGGGTCGTGGGTGAGCAGGCGGAGAAGAGCGCAAGAGCGAGTCAGACGCTAGCAGCAAAAGGGAGAGACGTTCTATGGGGTAGCGTCGCGGCAGGTGTCCTAGGAGATACGCTCGAGGTTGGGGGGAGAGGGGAGGAGGCGGAAAAGGTTAGAGGAGAGGGTTTGAGGATTGCTAGCGGTCTGCCGGAAGAGATTCTAAAAGCCATGGAGGTTGGTAACGGTGAGGGAGAGACGGAATACACGGGCGAGGAGGCCGATGTGAAGATGATGTGATTTAGGAGTTTTATGTTGCTGTTGTCGGGACTTGGGATTACTCATTGAGCTGGGAAGGCCGCTTCTTGCTCTAGGCGCTTGGGCTATATATTATCTTGAAGCGTATCACCGAGTGTAGAAGAAACACGCTGTACCCGCTTAATTATGTCAACAAGTGGACATTCTCTTGTGCCATTAAGTTTTGTAAAGCTCGATCTCTTTTACCACTATCCCCTTGGCCAACCAAAACCTCCCTTGGAAAATAAAACAAAAAACAAATCATCTTGTAATTTTGGTGGGATATATGTGATAATAATAGTTCTCTTTCTCATCAAGGTAGTCTGCCAGACCAGTCTAGTGCACAGTGTCACAAGAACTCTGACTTTCAACCCTTGATTAAAAGAATATAAATTCACTGCACAGCGTCAGAGAAAATATTCTTTTTGACTTTTCTGATTAAGGGTTCAATTCCTGTTGAGACTGTTTCTTTTTGCTTTTTGCTTTTTGCTTTTTGCTTTCTATCATTAAATCAAGCTCTGCTCAAAGGATAAATGCACAAGAAGCAAAACCGCCTCTCAAACAACAAGGAGCGCAATTCCCCCAGACCTTCGTCCATTCGCAGAAGTCATCCCCTCCCCTCCCCTCTCCATCACGCCCAACGCTAACCCCCCAATGTGCCCAAGCCCAACAACAAACGTCGTCTTTCTCCCCCTTATCTTCCCCTGGCCCCCTCGACCTTACCCACCTTCACCACCCCCTCAATCTTCGCGACCCTAACTTCAACACTTAAGTGAAAGCGGATTTTTAAATAGAATAGAATAGTTGTATGATGAATGACATTCTCAAAACAACCTTCTCTTTTACCCCTACGTAACCTCATACGTCCCCATCCCTGTGCTTCGTACAAACGCATACCCTTTTTGTTCCTTAACGCAAAAGAATAGAATCATCTTGGTGGTTAGTAGGTAGTATATATACTAAGATAGCGCTTAAAAACTTCATCAAGGCAGTTTGTCAGACCAGTCTAGTGCACAGTGTCACTAGAACTCTGACCCTCTAGCTTGATTTAGAGGATATAAATTCACTGCATAGTGTCAGGGAAAATATTCTTTTTGACTTTTCTGATTGGGGGTTCAATTCTCGCTGAAGGTCTTTCGTTGTTTTTTGATGTTTTTCTGAGCAACTTCCGAGGACTTTTTGAGAATGAACTGATCTTAGGAGTACATAGAGAGAGAGAGAGCCATGGACAAGATTTCATAGCTTGGAAGTCTGATACGGCATTGATATAAACCTCCCTCACCTAACAGACCTGTAACGCCCATTGGAATGTCCACTCTCCCCCAAAACCGAAAAGCCGCATGGAATAATTGCTTAGCCAGCTCCAGCCCTCGAGATCCACCTCACAAATACACCTTCCTCCACGCACGCAGCTCTCCTTCTCTGCTAAATCGTAAATAAACCACAACTTGGTATCTCCGGATCCCCCCTCCATTTATTAACCATGTCGATCACCCCAACCCACCCCAAGCCCCTCTAATCCGTCTAGCAAGCTGGACATCCTTTTGCATTATCGTAACCCTCTTTGCATGGATAGCGCACAGATTCGTGTCCTCGAAGAGATGCACCATAAATGCCTCACAACTTTCTTGGAGCGCTTGTATGGCTTGCGATTGCCAGCGTAGGGACTCCCCGCCAGTGGGAACGAGGGAGAGAGCGATCTCTCGCACCTAAATACTAGGTTAATTTTGGCTCCAGAGACGAGGGTCTGAAAGGGACAGGGGGTGGGGAGTGGGAAGAGAGTGTCGACTGGGGGATTGACAGTGGGGTGGGAGAGACGTACGAGGCGTGAGAATGGGAGCTTGAGGAGCAGGAGATCTGTGGAGCGTTGGTAGCGGCGGATTTCGCGGAGGGCGAGTGTGCCAGGTTTGTAACGGCGTGGTTTCCGGGTGGACGGCTCTGCGTCTGTTACAGCTTATGATATATCAGCACCGCTGCATCCAGCTAAACCCATAAGTAGCCTATGCTGAGAAAGAAGCCAAGCAGAGTAAGAGGTGTGGTCGATTGGGAAGATTTACCCTGAATACTGCTACTCTTCCTCTTGCCCTTTGTGGCGAGGCTAGCTGATTTTCCAATGGCGCTCTTGCCGCCTAGAGACGGGCGACCTCGAGGTTTGAGACCGAGGGGTTGAGCGGTCCCTGTTCGGCGGGCGGTTTGTTGCTTTCCGCCTCGAGAGGGGCGGGCTCGGCGCGCGGGTTGCTGTTGTCCTTGGGGGGCCATTGGCAAGAGATCTTGGAGCTGGTGAGTTTAGACGGATACGGGGGGTTCAATATCGCGCGATGCGCGGTGCGCAGCGAAGGTTTCAAGGTTTTTGTTTAATCGGTGTTGTCGTTGTAAGGAGAACACTTTTCGCGACGCGCCTGTTGCCGGGCAGCGCTCAGTGAGATTCGTTGGATCGTATGCGCAGTATAGCGACAGTCGTGCACAATGATTCTTGTGACCAGAACATCGCTGTAATCCGTACGAGCTATGGTGGGACTTCGATCTGATCTTGTGTTCCAACCTCTCTGTTTTCCTTCGATGGCGGGCAAGTGGCTTGTTGACATGCCACATTTGTCGCCTAGAGCGAAATCGGTTTAGCATGAATTGGAAACGCCTCGTCACGGCTGTGCATAATTGTCTTATGCATCAACCGTGAGGCCACTTAAACAAAGAACACCGCATATCATTCGATGGGACACTTGGAAAGCTCATTTCACTTCTTGAAACCTCAATACACACCTCTATCTAGCTGAGATATCAGTGCTACTCACTGCGCGCCACCCTCAGCCCAACCGGCTAGTACATCGCCATGGACATGGACAACATGCTTGGCGGGGCCCAAGGAGGAGCTATTGGCCAGTTTCCCATTGAGCAATGGTTCTACGAAATGCCCGTCTGCACACGATGGTGGACGGCTGCTACAGTCGCAACTTCACTGCTGGTCCAGTGCCATATAATCACGCCATTCCAGTTGTTCTATAGCTTCCGCGCTGTTTTTGTTAAGAACCAGGTAGAGGACACCCCTCCCCACTCAAAAATCTCTGTCTTGTCAATATACTGACTGGATTAACAAGTACTGGCGTCTCCTAACAACCTTCCTCTACTTCGGCCCCCTCTCCCTTGACCTCCTCTTTCACGTCTTCTTCCTCCAACGCTATTCCCGCCTCCTGGAAGAATCCTCCGGCCGCTCCCCCGCACACTTTTCCTGGCTTCTACTATATGCCACCTCGATCCTGCTATGTCTCTCTCCTCTCCTGTCTATGCCATTTCTAGGATCAGCATTGAGCAGTAGCTTGGTGTATATATGGTCACGAAGGAATCCGGAAACGAGATTGAGCTTTTTGGGGCTACTAGTGTTTACAGCGCCGTATTTGCCGTGGGTCTTGATGGCGTTTAGCTTGGTGTTGCATGGAAGCGTGCCGAAGGATGAGATTTGTGGGGTTATTGTTGGGCATGGTACGGTTCTTCCCATTCGGACCCAAATTTGAGGAATCGGCATACTGATATTGACTCACAGTGTGGTACTTTTTTTGCGACGTCTACCCATCGTTACATAATGGCCAAAGACCGTTAGACCCTCCGATGTGGTGGAGAAGGTTGTTTGAGGGGAGACCGCAGGATACGGGGGCAACGCCAATCCATAATGAGATTGCTGCGGCGGTTGCCCCGGACGTCCGATAGCTTTCGTTTGCTGTAGCGATTATGGTTTTTTGGTTTACGAGGCCATGAGGACGGTGTTGGGTGCGTTGAGATACGAAGTCTACAGCATGATTGTTAGATAAGTGGGACGGCAATTCAAGGGACGACTACCCAACGCAATCTTCTATGCTGGCTCAATGCAGTATGTTATGACAATCCTCGACAGTGCTAACGTATATTATATGAAATATGATACGACAGAGATCAACATGAATAGCGGCAACAAATGTGTTTTATTACCAAATAGGTATGGTCTTTGGTATCGTGTCCTTTATTTCCTCTATTCAAAATGCACAGCTTTGAGTGCTCCCTGGCAAGATTGCATATCGGAAACCCCCCAACCTCCAGCTCGACATATTCGTTTGTACGACACCTTCCTCGCTCACGCGTCCTATTTTGAGCTCTCTCTTAAATGATCTATGATTTTGTCAATTGCTTCCATATCTCCAGCGTCGGTATTTCCACTTGGTCTAGCGCTCTCGGGCAAAGCCTTTACAGCTTCGTCGAGGCCGGGTTGATAATTACGGACTTCGCTCGACAGCGCGTAGATGGCTTTTCTGCGTACGGACTCATTCGAGTCCTTGACCGCAAGCTTGACCAGCGTAGGTATGGAACCAACCACCAATAGCTAATTTACATTAGTACCTAGATACTTTACTATTGAGCCTTGAGTGTTACATACCCTCTCTTGAGCTTTAACGTTGTTTTGCACAGCCGTTCCCACACACCAGGCGGCCATCCTCCTTATATCCGGCTCCTCACTTTCCAATAGCCCCACCAATGGCGTCCATAGCCCCAGGGGCTCCATGTTATTCGCATTGTCCAGATTTTCAATCATCTGTTCAAAGTTATCGAATGCGACTAGCTTATTCTCGAGCGAGATGTCAGGAGACTGTATGGCGGCCATGGACTGTCTCATCAGATCTGCATCGGTAGGCCCTCCGAAAAGAGCGTTCAGGGCATCGGAGTTAATGGGGCGGCCAGAGGGTCGCTCGGCTTTGGGGTCTGTGTTTGCGGTTGGGTCGTCACGAGAAGCGTCGGCGTTTTCGATGCTCCATTTGAGGAGCTGATTCATGCCGGGATCCATGGTGAACTTATTGTGAAAATCCTCCGAATGGTTTCGGATTGAAAGTTGCAAGGGCTGGAAGCGTTAGAGTATATGATATATGAATGATATCAGAGATGCTGATAGGGATCTGATGTCAGTGAAAAGCTACAGACTTGGAATAAAATTCGCAAGCATACGGATTTTTGACATTAGCTGGTGACTCGGAAAGAACATGTGTGAAGTTCGCGAAAGAACTCCAAGGTTCTTCCGACTTCCAAGGAGCTTATGACACCATCGTATATGCCGTTAGGCCATGATACGTTCTCTTAACACGTTTATGTGCTGATTCACGACTGTTGGTAGTGAACTGTGCGCGGAACTTCCATTGCTTGACATGGTCGCTACATCAATCACCCCTCCAACTGAGGCTGAAGATTAGCGGCATTCCACCCCGCCATCTCCCAGCGGACGAGAGCAGAGGGCTGACAGGACCTATACCAGCGGATTTGTATGAGAAGTGGCAAGGTCCAGGGCACCACTTTTACTCTCGGGGCAAAGACCTCTCAAAGGTTTCCACAAGAGGAATATGAGGATGATAGACGCGCGTAAAGCTGCTTAGTCGAGTCGCTGCCTGGTGAAGCTGTAGAGAGTTGCGTCAGCTTGGGTGAAACCGGTGACTGTGAACATAGGCTGCCAGTGAATGAACGCTTTATATAGAAATATCAGGCACTGACTGTACTTGAAATGTGCCTTCCCCCAAACGTTGAATGTGGCTGCCATAATTTGGGAAGTAAATTTTGCTAGTCTCGCTTGCCGCTCCAGCCCACACCCAACATCGGCCTATCCCATCCTCCATTTCCTGCCACGCCGTCGACAACAGTCAACAAACACTTGACTCGATCACTCGCACCTTTTGCTTGTAGTCTCCATCTACTACCGTTTCCCCAAACGCCCTCATTACTTCTCTGATTTCTCCAGTTCACTCTACTACCGACCGCTATGGAGGGTAAGCTTATCACATACCACCCCAGACCTTCCACAGCCAATTCCCATTCATACGGTCCATGATGCTAACGAATGTGCGAATATGCAGAAGAAGTAGCAGCTCTCGTTATTGACAATGGGTACGTCGTCGCTGAACAGCCAGGCACAAGCCAGAACTCTACGAAAAGTCATCTTGTTCAGGCTGTAGTCTTGCAGCAGCTTCTTCACGACCCCAGTATCCACAGCCAAAGCTGACTCTGGCTACAGTTCGGGCATGTGTAAGGCCGGTTTCGCCGGTGATGATGCTCCAAGAGCGGTTTTTCGTAAGTCAACCCATACATTCTCTCCTTATCCCTAGCAGTGCCTCTAGGCCCGGGAAGACCAGTAGACTGACTTACGGGTAGCCTCCATTGTCGGCCGACCTCGCCATCATGGGTAATGCTCCCTAACGACACTCCCGAGCTAGCAAATGCTCTTGCATCTATAATGCTGATACGTTCCCAGTATCATGATTGGGATGGGTCAGAAAGACTCCTACGTTGGAGATGAAGCACAATCGAAGCGTGGTATCCTGACACTCAGATACCCTATTGAGCATGGTGTGGTCACAAACTGGGATGATATGGAGAAGATCTGGCATCATACCTTCTACAACGAGCTGCGTGTTGCTCCCGAGGAGCACCCAGTGCTGCTCACAGAAGCCCCCATCAACCCCAAGTCCAACCGTGAAAAAATGACCCAGATCGTCTTTGAAACTTTCAACGCCCCAGCTTTTTACGTCTCTATCCAAGCCGTCCTCTCTTTGTACGCTTCTGGGCGTACTACTGGTATTGTGCTGGATTCCGGAGACGGTGTTACTCACGTTGTGCCGATTTATGAGGGTTTTGCTCTTCCTCACGCTATCTCTCGTATTGACATGGCTGGTCGTGATCTTACGGACTACCTCATGAAGATCCTCGCTGAGCGCGGATACCCATTCTCCACCACCGCAGAGCGCGAAATTGTCAGAGATATGAAAGAGAAATTGTGCTATGTCGCACTCGACTTCGAGCAGGAAATCCAGACTGCTAGCCAGAGCTCGAGCTTGGAGAAATCCTACGAACTTCCTGATGGTCAAGTTATCACCATTGGTAACGAGCGGTTCCGTGCGCCAGAAGCGCTCTTCCAGCCGTCTGTTTTGGGTCTTGAGAGCGGTGGTATCCACGTTACCACCTTCAACTCTATCATGAAGTGTGATGTCGATGTCCGAAAAGACCTTTATGGCAACATTGTCATGGTATGCTCTTGATCCTATTGTTTGGGTTCCTTTGGCTAATTTTGATCCAGTCTGGTGGTACAACCATGTACCCAGGTATCTCGGACCGTATGCAGAAGGAAATCACCGCACTTGCACCATCATCTATGAAGGTCAAGATCATCGCACCTCCGGAGCGGAAATACTCTGTCTGGATCGGTGGTTCTATCTTAGCTTCATTGTCGACCTTCCAACAAATGTGGATCTCCAAGCAAGAGTACGATGAGAGCGGACCATCAATTGTTCACCGCAAGTGCTTCTAAGGTGTGTAGGGTTAAGGATTAAAGAGGGAAATGATGCGACCAAGGGCGGCCAAACGCTAATGTCGTGCAGCACATTAACATCTCAATGCGTTTTCCGGAAGCGTTTCTAACCGTCCTACGAGCAAGCGAAAAGGGGCTCATGTTACCAACGAGCTGCAATGTGGATACGATGTCGTCCTGGGAACGATGGCGATAGTTTTTTCCTACAACTTTTCGGTGGATGCTAGTAAGCAGTTGGGCGATGCTATGAGTGCTCCTCCTTTTCTCATTAGATTGGCCGTTGGCGAAAAGAATGTAAGACTTTGTTCGCGAAGCGAATAGGGATGATATTAGATGCAGTGATTAAGAGTCAATTTACCTTCCGTCTATCATCTCCCTCCTCAACGTAAAGCGACTTTGCTCGTTTTAAAGGTCTTAAGAAACAGCCTTAAGGTCGAGCTCCGCAATTCTTACACTTCCCACCACAAACTCTACCTTTGAATGCCCAAACATCCCTCGCTTTTCCCACATTTCCTCCTCCCTGTGTTGTCTTCCCCTTCCAAGCCTTCGGTCACTTACCACCATCTTCGCCAAGTGCACCTTTTACCGAATAATGAGCAAGAAAAGGGACAACAGAAAAACGCAAAGGCGCGGAAGAGCATCCTTGATCGGAAAAAAATATTTCCCGTGGAAGATGGTGTGGATGAAGCGAAGAGTCGTGAAGGATTGATTGCTTGGCGAGAGGGATTGCTTGTCGGATGGATGTTGGATGGTGGTGCTGTGGTAGGATTGGGGATTTTTGGGGCCAAGTTGGGGGGGTTGGTGTTGTTTGAGTTTTGGACTGGTGAGGGGAGGGTGTGGATTGGAATAGATGGAGGTGTTGGGGGGCGTTGAGAAGGGGAGGGTAGGGGGGGGGAGGGACAAGGAGATACTGGGTTGGGGTTGGGAGAGGTGGAGGAATGGGTTTGATGTGTTTACTTCATAGGATGGATTGTAGGATAGATTGTAGGATATGGGGTAGGGGAGTGGCTGCGACTTCTCGCGTTGGACTTGTAGAGATGTCTTGGGTGTTCGGCAGCCATGTCACTACTGGACCACATAGTTGTGGTCGTATCCAACATGCAAGCAAATCGACTGGAATTCCTCAAGGCGTACTTTCGCCCTCTCATACTCCACCCAGCCCCTTGCCCTCCCCGTTCATCAATTGCTTCATCGTCACCCCCATCAATTCCCCCACCCCGCTCACTCCCCTCCCCGCCAACCACCTCAACACCCCCATCCTATACTCCGCCCACCCAACCCTTACCTCTCCCTCCTCCCTCAGCCGCCCCAAACTCCTCTGGCTTACCGGCCCCGCATGCCGAATCGTCACACCCCCATCCGCCTGCGCATCCTCCATGTCGCGGAACGCGGCGATGCTGAGGGCGGCCAGGCTAGGGTTGTGAGAGAGAGAGAAGAGGGTGGGGAGGGAGTAGGAGTGGGATTGGGCGTAGGTTGTCAGAGCGGAGAGGGTGGCGGCGGGGAGGAGACAGCCGAGAGCGTGGGCGTCGGTGGTGTTGAAGGCGCGAGAGCGCCAGAGGAGGTTGCAGATATCCATGAGGAAGCCGTTGAAGTGGGCGACGTGGGCGCGCGGGTAGGGTTCTTGGTGCTGCGAGGGAGCGGCCATGGCGGCTTCGAAGGCGAGTTTGTAGGTGGCGAGGATGGCACAGAGGCGGGAGAGGGTGCTGAGGGTTGGGGAGAGGAAGGTGAGGAGGTAGATGATTTGCGGGCGGGGGGTGGTGATGGGGATGGAGGGGTTGGAGATGCTGTGGGCGAGGGTTTCGAGGTGGGTGAGGATTGGGGAAATCGTGGTTAGGGATGGGGGGTACGATGTGAGGAGGGTGAGGGTGAGGAGGGAGGTGTGGACTGTTAGGGATGTGAGGGGGTTGGGTGAGGGGGGTTCGTGGGTGGAGAGGAGGTGGGCGGTCCAGTGGCGGAGGATGGAGGTGTAGAAATCGAGGAGAGCGAGGGCGGAGGATGGGGTATTGTTGAGGAGGGCGTCTTCTAAGGGGTTTAGGAGCGACGATTGCAGGTCTGGTATGTTTTAGTGGGGGTGAGTTCGTCAATGAGTGCAGTACAGATGTAGATCGAACACTGGAAATAACGAAAGGAAAAGATGTGTACACGCACCTTCGAAAGGCTGAATGTCGACATGTGACAGTATATGGAGAATCTCTTCTCGACTGTCTCGTCCATTCCACTTCAGTAGATAGCGTTCGAAGAAGATTTTTGCGGGCTTAGGTATTGTCTGAACATATCAGTCTAGCTTCTGATATTTCGAGTTTTGTATTTACCTTGGAGTAACGTATGTAGCTGGAGAGACGGCTCAGTATATCAGATAGCTCATTGCTGGTGTTCAGACTGCTGTCTATCTTTTCCAATTGCTCGTCGAGAAATACCTCCAGCTGTCGTTCCAACCTCAGTCGTCTGGCATCACCATTTGGTCTGAGAGCAATGTATTTTTGTAGGAGCGGGTCATCAAGTATCAGCATCCTCTCAGCGGGTATATAGATGTCATCAAGCTTCTTAACGAGATCTTGGATGTCATTCAGGTCTCCGAGAGTTTTCGATGACTACAGATTTGATGAGCATCTTGTGACTACACAATGGGCTCTTTCTCTAGTCATTGTTACCTTCTCACACAGATTCGGTTGTTCTTCAAGATCATTCTGGACACGAATTCTCTTCGATCCTTTGCGTACGATTCTGAAGGCATACAAATTGATATCAGCGTTTCTCACCCTGCGACCGTTTGCTTTTTGAATCTTGTGTAATCGATTACGCCAGTCAAGGTTAGGATGCTGATTTGAATTAGCTTTGAGTTCAACTTATGATTTCCCAGGGAACTTACTGAAAAGCTGAACGTTCGCCCAGCTAGTTTTTCCCCGGAGAAAGCTTCTGGATAATGCTCTTCATAAACTTTGATAAGCCCAGTGAGCGCAGGCTCACGAGCAACGCGCTTGGACAGATCTAACCTGCCAAGATCTCTCAGCGTTCGGTGTCTCCAAAGATTGGAATCGAAACTGACAGCACCTGGATTCGAAACGGTTTTATATGCTTTTTCCGGGTTATCATTGCAAGTAGATGACACAGCGTTGAACTTTCGAACATTAGCTACACACATTAAACACTAACGGGAATGTCGAACCGCAAGCTGGTAACATCTAGCATATCAAACAGTACACTGTATAGTCTTGAAAGGACTGAAGGATCCTCTAGCACCTCGTAAACTAGGATGATCCATTTTAGGAGCGACTGCTGCAACGAGACTGAAAGCTTCTGTTTCCCCTGTCCAAGCGACGCCGCGGCAGTACATATGAGTCGCGAAGGAACTTCACCTGCTGGATACAGAGACTTAATCAACATAGTTCGGTTGGACTGGCTTAGAGTCTTTGATCGTATGACTATTTCCAACGTGGCTTTTAGGCTTAGGATTGACAGCCCTGATTGGTATGCATATCCGCAGATTATCTCAATGGAGTCCTGAATCTGCGCATCTTGCTGCTTCAGTGGTAGACTCGCCGCTGTCAACTCATCAATACGATATCGCTTACAATCGTTAGAGTAATGCGACTTGCCTAAAGCCACACGATCAAGGGCTTGGTCAAGGTCAGCAGGTGAGACATTACGTGTTCGTCTCATGAAGGAGTCCTCGGGGCGACCGATATCCACATTTGCTGCCGGCATTGTCATCAAACTTAGCCTCCTGAGATATCACGATTAAAAGGGGTTATGATCATGGTTGATTGAGTTGGTGTTGATGCGAACAGAACATATGTACACGGAAGTTCCCTCGGATCTCGCCTGCATGTTCCGTAGAGACCAACAATTAATCTATTTCAGCCTCATCTCCTTTTGCTTTAAAGTTTATACACATCTGGTTCATAACACATGGGACCCCTTACCGTGAGGGTTTCGCCCCCTACAAGCTACTGCTGACTGAACTGTCTGAAGTAGACAGCCCGTCCGCGTATACTATCTTGGCGGTATTAGATTCCTGAAGCACAGCCTCACCGCACTCCCTTGGCCGGAAACAACCCCGAACAGAATAACATTTTTCAATTCCAACGCCCCCAAAATTCGTCTGGAGCAGGTAAACTCTGAGTCAGTCAGCTCCACACAAACAATCGTTTACTCTTGTCCACCGAGGCGTCGCCGCTCACCTTTCTCGACCAATCTTGTGGGACTTTGGAGAATCAACCTCCGTGGCATCAGGAACCGCAACCTCAATTGAGGCCAACTCGGAGGACAACATGCTTCTCATGAGACTGTCGTCTACTCGGTCAACCCGATCAATTACCCTTTGAGGTGTAACGTCGTGTGATTCGAAGATATTGCTCGCCATTCCTAAGAACGCCTTACCACAGATATTCTGTGCTGCTGCCCCCTGACATGTCCGCCTTTGAACTCATTCCCACCGCAGTCATCCCCTATGGGATGTTTTAACAGAAATTCTGACAAGCTTGCGGCTTATTTGTAACCTTCTTTGGCACTCTCGCCTGAGTGTTCAAAGTTGCAAGTCTTACGATTGGACTACCATGGCCAACGCCGTACGGATGTACATGATGCATATAGGTGGTCATCAAAGCGTGCGACCTTGCCATGTGCCCAAACACTCAGAATCTGCTTGCCGATGGGCTTGTCTATCTCGAGTTGTTCAACGTGTCAAGCTGTCTATCGCAGTCTAGGCCAGCGACGTACCTTTCTCCTATTTGTCCTATGTACTTATCGTTCCCTGTTAATAATCTCAAAGTCCTCCCGGATTTTACCGTCCCGTTCGCAGCCCCTAACGAGGAAAGATTAGCGCCAGAGGAAAGAAGAGCACGGACAAAACCCTGCCTCTTTTGCATGTATTACGTGCAGCAATGCAGCTGGCAGACTCGACGGTCGATCGCCTGCAAGCTCGGGTGAAGGTCATGTCAATGAGAAGGATTCTCCTCGAATGAGGCACTTGTGCTTGAGGTACATATATATTCTAGCCCTGCTCTATGGTTTATAGCCTCGAATCATATTAGAAGTCTTCACTTTCACACGAGAATACTCGGACGAAGAAAGCCTTGTTGTGTCTGTTCGGACTTTGTGCACTACAGTACAATCCTGAGCGGAATTTCCCTCATCCTTTATCCTTATCCAGAGCCTTGGGACTGCTTGCGGGAGGGCTTTTAGCCTCTTAGGGCGGAACAGATGGCATCATTAGTGGGTCAAAAGGCAAAGCCCAAACCCCTCCCACGGGAACTACCTGTTGCCTAAGTCCTTAGGGCAAGAACTGTCTGACTCCTTGTGGATAGGATGATTGCTGCGACTTGGCCGCTTACAGCACTAGCCCTGTGGCTCTCGATGATCGACGCAGGAGGTAATCCATCCTTCAGGCCCGCATCCTAAGTTCTCGAGGAGCTGACTCTTTCGATAACAGACTCTTGGGTCAGCACCTCCTCGTTACCTTTGCCGGCCATCTCCCACTGCCAGAGATTCGACTTCTCATTTCAGACTATCATGTTGGCAGCGTTGTTCTTCGGGCCGCAGACCTCCGTGGTACGGTATCTAACTCTGAACCTTTTTTTTTTTCGGAATCTAACCCAACAGCAACACAGATGCTGCTCAAGCCGTAGATCTTACACAACGGCTCCAGCAGCTTGCCAAATCCTCCAGGCATCCTGAACCTCTTCTGATAGGTATTGAGCAAGAAGGTGGACTGGTAAGAGACTTCTTTCTCTGCTGTGGCAGTATTCTGCATTGCACAGCCTCAGACGCCCATATCATGACAGGCAGGAAACAAGACCCAAGTACTCTGCGATGCAATCACTTAACTACACGAGTATTCAAGTCCGAGCAGATACTCTAATCAGCACTTCTTTTACTTTGGGTAAAGAATGACACAGATGCAAGGATCGTTTGAGGAGTACAAGCGCTTGGAATAATAGTACTGTCTTGCCGTTAATGCTGGTCTTGCAATTGAGAGAAAGAGAATACAAAGCTAAGATATTTACCGTAGGTCAGCCACTTCTCAGATGGTTTACAAGCTACGCACTTTCCAGGTCCGTTATGTCTGGCTGCAATTCGAACAGCGTCCACGACCTCAAGAGTTGCAGAGGCTATCGGCAAGGAACTGGCATCGGTCGGGATCAACTGGGACTTTGCACCAGCCCATGATCATGTCAATGACCTTACAGAACCTTTGGAAGCCTCGCGCAGATTTGGAGACCAGCCTTGGGCTGTCAGCGATCACACTTCAGCCTTCACTCGAGGCCTTCAAGCGAGCGGTGTAGCCTCGTGCGCCACGGAGACCTTAGCGGCTGAAATTCAAGGACTTTATGGGTTCCTTAACGAGGAGGCATCCGATGAGCAGGCTCTGAAATCTTTCGAACAAGTCGATCTCGGGCACCCACCTTCCCATACAAAATGGCAGTCCTTTGACAGTGTGCAGCTGTCACCCTCGATTCACGAGTATGATGATCCAGTTAGAGCGAGCCGCTCGATCGCACTTACCATTGAGGCAATCATTCGCAAGCGCCTCGGATTCAAGGGCCCAGTGGTATCCAACTGTTCAGACATTCCACCTGAAACCAATGTCTGTATCAAACACGCGCCCCTCCGCACCTTGCTTTCTGGCAGCGACATGGTCCGGTTGGCGAATGATCATGCCACTCAAATCGCGAGCATACACGCCATCTACTCTGCCGTTGCGTCTGGCCATCTCACTGCAACGGCTATTGCTACTGCGGCCAATCGGGTGTCATCTCTCAAATCTCGCTGTCTCTCCTGGCAGACTGCGCTCAATCCACCTTCAAACCTATCCTTTCTCCTCCCCTCTCACGCTGTTCTCGCTCAGAATGCCTATCGTGCCTCTACCACCATTCTTAGCAAGGGTCCATCTCCTCTGGTCGACCTCCCGGCAGCCTCTATACTCCTTCTTCTGACGCCGACCGTCCCGTCCCAACCCCGACAACCGGGCTCTCCAACGTTTGACCCTTTCGAACCCCTCGGCAAAGCTATCTCTCGTTTACACCCTCGCACCCGTCATGTTCCGTATACCCTATCTGCAGGCCTCACGAGTACCCACATGGTCTTTCTACACCGCGCTGCGGCCGTGGTACTTGTGCTCTGCAACAGCAGTAGTGCGCTGACAGAAGCACAAGGTGAAGTCATCAACAGCATCCAACAGGCCCTTCGACGGCGCGATGCCGAGGCAGGAGCCGAGCCCATCCGAAAGGTTGTCTTAGGCGCCGGAGACCCGCGGGACTTGAAGGATGAGATGGAGGGATGGTGGGCCGCTTGCTGTTACGAGCATACCCGCGGGGCCTTGGAGGCGGTGGCGGAAGTCGTGGTCGGCGAGAGAGAGGCTACTGGGACCCTGCCGGTAAAGCTGGAATAATACAATTCGAACACGAGACGGTGCATTAAATAGGAGAGTTGGTGGCGGACGCGGAACTTTTGGTCAGCCCCAGGCTGGCTACCGACACTCCATCCGTAATAGTGGAATGTTACCTGATAGCGGACGAACCGTGGGGGTGGACGTTGGTATATTGTACTTTACTTTCTCCTTTGTACACCGCACTAATCTTTGAGTATGCTTTGGAGTTTCTTGTTGTCTAGTGAGATCAATACTTGCCCTTGGCCTATTTTATGTACACTCTATACTTCGTTCTTCCCGAAGTTGGTCGAGTAGTTTTGCAGCCTTCAAGGTCATCAACTATCGTTCTCTTCCAATTTGTTAGTACTGACCATCTCCCATAACGGCTAAAGAAGGCATCCAGAGTATAGGACAAGAGCAAACGCACGAGTCGCTTGTTTGCGTAGCTTACTAACCCACCGCCGACGCTTTCACTACCCAAATCTCCTAATTTCCCTTTCTTAACATCAGCGAAATAGAAGAGAAAGGGTCATAAGTCATACATGGAGGCGGAAAGTTTTGTTTATTTTGGCCAAATCCCACCGTGGATCACCTTTTCCCGGCTGACATTTGCTTGACCCTTTCTCTTACGTATAATCTGAAAGGTTCAGTAGCCCTCATTTATATCAACCCCAAAAACTGCCCCCCAGCCACCATACGCAAACCTCCCGACAACGAGCGTAGGTCCTCACAGCATAGGCGAAGGACCGAAAGCGCAGCAAATAACACGGAAACACATATGGCACGTTCATGACTGTTTGTTTAGTCACTGGGTAGGGAAGCCTTGGAGGAAAAATCGATGCCATGACTGATCCCAGATTGTTGTCAACCTCTTCGAATCCGTCTGAACGATCCGAGTCGGATGGTTCTGGTACGATCTCACAAACTTTCTTGAGCCGATACTCTTTATTTCAAAAAGCCAACCAGCTCCCAAGTCTTGAATTCTTGATTGTTTGATCGGGGTAAGAGATGCCCTGGAACGGTCACTTATGACTTATCGAGAAGCGACTCATAAAACCAGAGCAGACCTTCCGTGATTCAACCAACGTTCCACGACATCCCACTACTGGCGGAAACAGCAATCATCGTCTAGATGACCGAAACATCCCATATCATTACCTTCCCTTTGCTGAAATCCTTCAAGTCGAGCGAAGTTGGTTTTCTAGTCTAGCTATTACTTCTCCACTAATACCAACTATGATCTACGATTCTCAATGCCCGGTGTGCTCGGTCGGTAATGTTTCTCATCTAGGTCATCTTACCTATATTTATAAAATGTTTGGAGAATCGATAACAGGAATCCACACCAACCACCTCAACGTCATGAACCATCAACTCTCTCAATCCTTTCCAGCCACCCCCTCTCTCCCTTTCTCTAAACCAGACTATGATCTCTTATCAACCCTCCCTAAACCTCAGTTACATCACAACCCCTCACAGCCTACTATGTATACTCTCTTTTCTCTTATACATTCTCTGCTTCTTCCTCCCACGTGTCTAAACTGGCCTAGTAGCTGTGGGTGTGAGATTATTCCCTGCTCGCCTGGGAAGTCGAGAGTGTGGTTGGGGGAAAAAGGCGCTATGCGGAGAGACGGCTTAGGGGAGTGGTGATGCGTTTGAGTGTACAGTATGTATTTCGTTTACGACTCCTTAGTCCCCAGCACCTTCTCCACCTTATCTGCACAGTTCCTTTCCCCCACCCAGAACTCCTAACATACCTTATCACCAAAACCTCCCTTCCGACCTGCATGATCGGCTTTCTCAAACCCTTCCAATACCGAAGACCTGCGCGTCAAGGGCTTTCCGATTCAGAGTTCTTATATACTTTCATCTGACACCATTGTTATACTACACTAGACCTATGAACGCCTATAAAAAAAACATCGGCTTCTACCCTGGAAAAAGAGACAAAAGACCACACACGCCTCTCACAGCCATTGCAACCCTTTCATCTTTTAGGGCAGGAACAACATGGCCATCGAGAGCTTTTCGCGGGGAAGAAAGAACCACTGGCTGAGATTTCTAAACGACGAAGCCGAGATATGAACTATCAGCAATCGGAAAAGAGGGTGCGGGATACGGTGCAAGGAAATGGGAGGGAGGGGTTGAAAGGGGAGGGTGGGGAGGTTCTCGGTGGGGATTTGGAAGGGACAGAGGAGGGAGGGGAAAGGGTCGTGATGGACTTGTCTGTCGAAACCTTTGAAAGGTGCAGGCGCAAGTCTTCGAGGCCTCACACCGCACAAACTCATAAATTGTATATGGAGCACACGGTAACGCGTTATCCCTCGGTCTATAGACTCTTGGAAACATCTGCTCAATATTCGAAATCGACTAGGAAGCGGCCACATACTTCCTCTGGGATGCCTAGGATGTAACGGAACATTCACTGCCTATCCGGCAATAGACGTGATTCCGTACCACCATGTCCTACCAGAACTCGGCTTTGTGGTCGCAAAATAGCGCGCTGTGGAATATTTGGAGGTGGTAGTCCGGCAAAACAGCAAACCCAAACTCCATAAACCCCCGAGCTATGTAGCTCTCACAACCTATGCCAACGTCCAAACTCCAACCCGGAAAACGCTAAATCCCCCCCTCCTCTATTTACCCTATCTTTTTCCTTACGGCTTACAACCGCCCCAACATCTCAACCACATTCCCCCCCTCCATGCCCCCTCCTCCTTGCCCCTGCTCCTGCCCCTTCACCCCCTGCGCCCCACCCACACCGACCTCATCCCCCGCATAATAAAACCACGCCCTCGACAGCATAGTCGTGATATGTTCGGGCAAGTACAGCGAGGCGGCGATGATGATCATGGAAAGGAAGAGGAAGATGAACGAGTCTGTTGCAGTTGGTTCGTTAGATAATGCGCAGCGCTGGGAGGGGAGCGGGATTTGGTTGGGGAGTGGGGCGGATGGGGAGAAATGAAGAGCTGCCGAAAGATAAAAGGGGGAAAGGGGATAATAGTAATGACGGGGCTGGGAGGAGAGGGAGGGGGGCGTACTGAAGATAAACTTCTCCGTAGGCGTGAGCATGTAGAGGGAGAAGGTGACTTCGTACTGGTAGCGTTTGCGCTGGAGCCAGTGGAGGAGGGTGGAGGTGTAGACCATTGTGGAGAGGAGCGGTATGGAGAGGACGCGGGGTTGTTGGGGTTCAATGGATTGCTGGAGGTGGTGGGAGGGTTTTGGGAGAGGAGGTGGAGCTGGGTCAGAAGGAATGGAGGATCCAGAGGGGAGGTCGGAGGGTGATGATATGGTGGGCGGAGGTCGCCGGGAGGGTTTGAGATGAGAGTCGGGGCTTTGGGTGGTAGTTACAGTCGCCGAGAGCAAAGTGTTCATGAATGCTTCGTTTGAAGCAAGTCGTAAAAAAAGGCCAACACTGTCGAGATGACGTGCAGGGGTCCAAGTAAATGTATATATCACGTGATGCTTCTACGACTGCTTTACTTTTTTATAATAACTCGAATCCGAATCCTCGTCTCTATAGCTAAAAAAAATCAAAGAAAACCTCCCCCCGTCTGCAGCGGGAATCGAACTCCTAACCAAAAGAGCCAAAAGGATATTTTCCCTGACACTGTGCAGTGAATGAATATCCCTCTGACCAAGTTAGATGGTCGGATTTCTAGTGACGCTGTGCACCAGTTGATCTGACCATTCGATCTTGATGAAAGGTAGGACGGTATTTTACTATATGTAGTTTACTATTTAACAGGATTTTTTTTTGGTTCAAGGAAACCAGGGGTTGTGTTCATGAATCCAACGATAATCAATGGATCAAAGCCCTTCTTGGTGAAGTAACCCGCTCACGGATAGAGATAAAATTCTCATCAATGAACTAAACATTGTGTTCATGAAACATTTATTATGAATTATTTATCTTTCGATCAAGAACTACTCATATAAGGTCAAATAGTGTTTGCTCTTTTATTTCATCTTCTTTTCTGCCCGTAATCAGATATCTGAATGATCTATCATGTCTTTCAGTCATGTGCTTCTTTCAAGTCTTTCGTTGCACAGTCATGTATCTAGTCATAGTAGCAGAAATCGAATACTGCTTTGTCTGATTATACTCATGTAATTTATTGACGAGATTTTTATCGATAGATAAACTTCTTCTTTGACAGGTATTTTATGTATATATATATGAAGGTAGGGTTTCCTACCAATAGGAGAATATTGTTTTAAGAATGTGATTCCAAAAAAAAAGAAAAACAACTAAAAAATTGCAACGAGAATCGAACTCTCAATCAAAAGAGCAAAAGAGATATTTTCCCTGACACTATGCAGTGAATAGATATCCCTCTAACCAAGTTTGATAATTAGATTTCTAGTGACACTGTGCACCAGTCGATCTGACCATTCGACCTTGATGAAATTGAAGGTGTTATTGTAACATATAAATCCCCAGATGTAAGATGAAATTTTTCTTCTTAGGGGGGGTTTGTTTGTTTGTACGAAAGAGGAGAGGAGTGGTTCTTCATAGCAGCACAGGGGGAATGTCTTTTGCAACTTAAATGATTGGATAGCTAAGGATCATGGTACTATTCTTGTGAAGTGCGAATCTAATGTTATGCGGTTCTTGTTCGTGGCAAGTACTCGGTAAACCCCATCTCTTCATGATTGCGGCATGCACGACGCTTCATGGAACACACGGTAGTCGTCAGCATGATCGAGAAGTTCACTTCATCATATTCCCTCGCCCCACCCACAGGCTTCCGCTCCACTATTCAACCTTACAAGACTGAAATCAAGCAAGTACAGTACAGCCACAGTATTCCCCAGGCTCACTTGCAGCTCCTTAACGGAACTCCCTGTAAAGACTGAGCCAGTATCATTGCCACTTACCGCGGAAGTAGTAGTACTCTCGGGACTACCGAACGGACCTGAGATCAATAAGGGAAGCGCAGAGCTTATCGATGCTCCTGGTAGTGCTCCGGTACCGCTCCCAATGATGAGGGTTGAAGCGGATAAGTGCGAGAGGGATGTGGGTTCCTAAAATGTGATGTCACCACCGGGCGTCAAGGTCTCACCAACAATAGCATATCTACCAGCGGCACCCGCCGAAAACCTCGGACATTGGATTGTCAGGATTGGTAGTATAGTGGGAGCTAATGTAGCGGTGATAGAGCCGAAGCCATGTGCTGTACCGAACGCTGCCAGCGAGACTAGGTGCAATAGGTATACTGAAGTTGGCGTAGTTTAGTTAAGTTGACTTGTTCCTTCTATAGCCCGATGTAATATTACACTCGACACAGCGTCCGGGCTCATACTTAGTATGGGCCCAGAATACCGTTGCCGACAGCTCACAGTAATCGGTAGCCTATACACTTGAATAAGACAAGTAGACCGAAGGCGATGTATAAGTAGTGCCGTTGGCGACTGCCATAACTGGCCCTGCTACCGTGGAGGAGATTTTGGAATCTGGATCTTTTAGAGCAGTGCTCACAGGCTAGTAGATCAGCTGGACTTTTCCGCCAATCTATGTGCAGCTCCTATAGCTGGAAGATAAAGATATGTTGCAACTTGGTTCCGGTTCAGTGAAGGATGGGATACTTATAGATGTGACTGTAAAGGTAAAAGAACTTGTGTACGTTGTTACTAGGATCGTAGTGCTCCCGTGGGGTTATTTATCATTAAGAGTGTAGGAAGGATATGAATGAACAGTGACGGTCTGAATAGCTGACCAAGACTCAGCAGGATTCGTTCGGGCTTTGCATAACCATCATTTTATAATGACCCGACTGCACTGAGCCACGCATCTTGTAGAATGACACAGCCACTGCCGTTAACAGCTGCAGTCACATTCCGAAGGTTCTTGTTGTTCAATGCCATGGATGGCTCTATCCACGTATTTCCAATAAAACAGCAAGTAACTTATCAGAGCCGAAACATGCATAGGCATTGCAACATAAAGACCACTGCTGAGTCAAAACACTTACACGTTGTCCCTTCTGTCAACCACATGCACGGAGTAGGCTTGCAGGGAAGAGGATCCATGCAGCGGCTGTCACTGATATCATCCTACGAAATATTGACTGGAGAAACGAGATGGTTGGGAATATCAAGAGCTGCAAGGTGCGTCTCAAGGTCTTGTAGGATGCAATATCCAGAGCACGGAGCTTTGCTTTACAGCTTGTGTGTTTGCGCAAGACTGAGGCAAATTGAATGTCCAGTTGAGTAGTCTGGCGTGGGTCAGTGTAGGGACAACAGTGGAAGCGGACAAAGTATAGGAGGAGAATGTGGAAGTTCCCCGGGATGCGTGAACAGTAGTCGAGGTCTGAGATATTCCCGAAATCCAAAGACAACTCAAAGACAGTATAAAAGAATCGGCTTTAGCAACAGAATACTAACCCCGCACCAGGTAATAGCATATAACAAAATCAATAAAAAAAGACATAGAGTCTTCACGAAAACGAGCCCATAGTAGTCTTTAAGAACTCTAGGATGCCCCTTCCCCCACCGGGTTGCCTGGCCATGGCTGTCGAAACCTTTGGACTCAACGCTTCTTGCAGATGTGCTTTGCAGATCTATTATTCGACGACATGTGTACATGCGTAATTCCAACAAGGCTCAAAGCCTGATATGGAATCATGCTGCGAATGTCGAGCGACAAAGGATGGAGGTGCGTGCTTTGTACCAAGACAATACTCGGGCGCCTCAAATGAGGCTAGAGACGGCAAGCTCTGTCATCCATAGCTGAACCAGATTTTCCTGTTAGCGAAGTCGTACGACAGTGATCCGAACCCTGATGAGATGAGGCTCTGCGGCAACGTACAGTATATAGCGCCTCTTAGCTCCCACCTCTGCAAAACCCTCACAATCAACGAGCTCAGCACCTTCATGTACTAAACCCCACACCCTCATCTTAATGACCACCCCTCCCTAACAATCCCAGCACTCAACCACCCCGCCCCCAACCGCCCACCCCACCATGCATCCCCAGCCATGCTCCTCCCCTCCATCTTCCGATTGTCCACCAGGCCCATCCCCCCACCCCTCCGCCACGCCATCCGCTCCTTCACCATCGCGCCCATCACAGCAGCGCAAATGTCCCCCCGCCCCATCGTCCCCGAATCCGAAATCTCAGAGTCCTTCGTAAAAGGCAGCGGGCCCGGCGGTCAGAAAATCGTTCGTCCCCACCTTTCCTCCCCCCCCCCCCAAAGCCCCTTTTTCCAACCCCCCCTCCCTCCAACCCCGCCTCGCTAACCC
>JAABUO010000385.1_pt1 | contig 92122 bp, 83 predicted proteins | sample 5559291 | NCBI WGS metagenome assembly JAABUO01 (sample SAMN10711878, study PRJNA513372) | rock metagenome | isolation source: Antarctica rocks | place: Antarctica: Victoria Land, Finger Mt sud
ACCCGCTCGCGCGACGCGTCAGGGACCCCGTAGGCGATGTTGGCGGCCACCGTGTCGCTGAAGAGGAATGCCTCCTCGAAGACGACGCCGATCCCGCGGCGCAGCGAGGCGAGCGTGACGTCGCGGACGTCGTGCCCGTCCAGGCGCACCGCACCGCCCTGCACATCGTAGAAACGGGGCAGCAGCAACGACACCGTGGACTTCCCCGAGCCGCTCGCGCCGACCAGCGCCACCACCTCTCCCGGCTCGACTCGGAGCGACAACCCGCGGAGCACGGGGCTCGAACGGGAGTAGCCGAAGGTCACGTCGTCGAGCTCGATCAGCCCCTCGAGCCGGGGCAGCTCGGGCGCGTCCGGTGCCTCCTGCACCAGCGGCTGCGCGTCGAGCACGTCGAAGACCCGCTCGAGCCCGGCCCGCGCCTGCTGCCCGATGGTCAGCAGCCCGGCCAGGATGCGGACCGGGGCGGCGAGCTGCGCCAGATAGGTGGAGAAGGCGAGGAAGGTGCCCAGCGAGAGCCGATGGTGCAGCACGAGGTATCCGCCCAGGGCGAGCACCCCGACCTGCCCCAGGGTCGGGACCAGCTGCAGCGCAGGCGAGTACCGCGCCGTCAGCCGCACCGCCCTGAGCCGCTCGGCGTAGAGGCCCCGCGCCTCGGCGGCCAGGCGCTCGAGCTCGCGCTCCTCCTGCCCGAAGCCCTTCACCACCCGCACCCCGGTGACGTCCTCCTCCACGACGCCGGCGACCGTGCCGGCGCGCTGCTGCGCCGACCACGTCGCGGGGAAGAGGCGAGCGCGGCTGCGCAGAGTGATGACCACCAGCGCGGGGGTCACCAGCATCACGACGACGGTCAGCAGCGGTGAGAGCGCCGCCATGATGACGATGGAGGCGACGAAGAGCAGGGCCTGCCCGCTGATGTTCGGCAGGAAGGCGAGGAGCCCCTGCACCAGGGTGATGTCGCTGCTGGCGCGGCTGACCAGCTGGCCGGTCGCCACCTCGTCCTGGCGCGCGCCGTCGAGGCGCTGCAGGGCGGCGAAGACCTCGTCACGGAGGTCGTACTGGACGTCGAGGGACAGCCGGCCCGCGTACCAGCGTCGGACGTAGCCCGTCGCGAAGATGACGACGCCGAGACCGACCAGCAGGGCCAGCGAAGGGCCGAGCGACGAGTGCCGGGTCACGATGCTGCGGTCGATGACGTGCCGGGTCACCAGGGGTACGCCGGCCGCGGCGATGCTGCCGACGACCGCCGCCCCGAAGCTCAGCGCGACGAGGCGCGGCGAGCGGGCGAGGTAACCGCCGAGGCGCCGCAGCCAGCCGCGCCCCGCCTCCGCGTCACTCGAAGTGGTTGAAGATCTGCGCGTGGAGGGCGAGACCTGCTCCGATCACTCCGATGACGATGCCGCCGATGGCCAACGCCCAGGAGAGCACGCAGACCGCGACACCGATGGCGATGGCACCCAAGATCATGATGATCACGCCGGCCCAGGCCTCGTTGCGCTTGGCCTGGGGGATGTGCGCGACGTCCTGGTCCTGCTCGGACGGAACCATGTTGCCGTCGTCCGACTCCCCCTCGAGCTGCTGCGGGGTGGCGCGGGTGAGGGCGTCGCTCATGGGTCCCAGCATCCCACCGGCGCCCGCACCGACGCGCCTCAGAGCGCCGGCAGGTAGCGGTCGAGCTCGAAGGGCGTGACCTGGCGGCGGTACTCCAGCCACTCGGCGCGCTTGTTGCGCAGGAAGAACTCCACCACGTCGTCGCCGAGCGTGTCGCGCACGAGCTCGCTGTGCTCCATCACCGAGCAGGCCGCGTCGAGGCTGTCGGGCAGCGCCGTGATGCCGCGCTCCGCCCGCTGGGCGCCGGTGAGCGCGCCGACGTCGTCCTCGGCGCCGGGCTGCAGCTCGTAGCGCTCGGTCACCCCACGCAGTCCCGCGGCGAGCAGCAGCGCGAAGACGAGGTAGGGGTTGCAGGCGCTGTCGGGTGAGCGGACCTCGATGCGCGCGCTGCCGGACTTCGTCGGCTTGTACATCGGCACGCGGATGAGCGCGGAGCGGTTGTGGCGACCCCAGCAGGCGTACGCCGGTGCCTCGCCACCGGCGATCAGCCGCTTGTACGAGTTGACCCACTGGTTGGTGACCGCGGTGATCTCACCGGCGTGGTGCAGCAGCCCGGCGATGAAGTGGCGCCCGACCGTCGAGAGGTGGAGCTCGTCGTCGCCGTCGAAGAAGGCGTTGCGGTCACCCTCGAAGAGCGAGACGTGCGTGTGCATCCCGCTACCCGGGTGCTGGGCGTAGGGCTTGGGCATGAAGCTCGCGTAGACGCCCTCGGCCTGCGCCACCTGCTTGAGCACGTGCCGGAAGGTCATCAGGTTGTCGGCCGTCGACAGCGCGTCCGCGTAGCGCAGGTCGATCTCCTGCTGCCCGGGCGCCACCTCGTGGTGGCTGAACTCCACCGAGATCCCCATCCGCTCGAGCATCGTGATCGCTGTACGGCGGAAGTCGTTGCTCGCCTCCTGTGGCGAGAGGTCGAAGTAACCGGCGTCATCCACCGGCGGCGGCGCCGGCTGCCCCGGCACCGGCTGGTGGCGCATGAGGAAGAACTCGACCTCGGGGTGGGTGTAGAAGGTGAAGCCCTGCTCTGCGGCGCGGCTCAGCTCGCGGCGCAGCACGTGCCGCGGGTCGGCGGGGCTGGGCGAGCCGTCGGGCAGCGAGATGTCGCAGAACATGCGTGCTGTCGCCGGGTCGTCACCGCGCCACGGCAGCACCTGGAAGGTGGAGGGGTCAGGGCGCGCGAGCATGTCCGACTCCGCGACCCGGGCGAACCCCTCGATCGCCGAGCCGTCGAAGCCGAGCCCCTCCGCGAAGGCGCCCTCGACCTCGGCCGGGGCCACCGCCACCGACTTCAGCGTGCCGAGGATGTCGGTGAACCACAGGCGTACGAAGCGCACGTCGCGCTCCTCCAGGGTGCGCAGGACGTACTCCTGCTGCTTGTCCACCGCGCCACCGTAGGTGGCTCGTGTTGCACGCGCGTCACAGCCAGGGTCGACGCGCGGGAGGGGTCAGGCGGTCGCGACGCCCGATACGTTGGCTGACAGGTCAACCTCAAGTTTGAGCCGCCGCCGCCGCGGGCTCGCGGCCGCCAGCAGGGGGTGCCGTCTGTGCTCCTGTCCGTGGTCGAGCGGCGTCAGCACTGGGCAGCCCAGTGGACCTATCTGCAGACATGGCTGCTCAGCGGGTCCGGCAGCCATGAGGACCTGCTGGCGGGCTACCTGCACTCATCGGTCTTCAGTGACGAGGTGCTCGGGGTGGCCTCTCGGGACTTCCACGGCATCTACAAGACCAGCGGGATCGCGCGCCGCTCTTACCTGTCCGTCACGTACGAGAGTCGCTGGCCCGTCTGGGAGCGCTGGTACCACGATGCCGAGTCACCCCTCGCCGGTGACGTGCGCGACCTGTTCGACCGGTTCACCGAGCCCGTGCAGGGACCTGACCTGAAGGCGTACCGGTTGGACGGGAAGGGGCTCCCCGTGAGCCCATGGCAGATGAGCATGCTGCCCTTCGCCGAGGGCGTGTACGTCAACCCCGCTCGCCAAGCGGTGCTGGTCGCCGTGGGGATGTCCGACTAGCGCAGGCTGAGGGCCTTCCTGTCACCGCATATGCCACATGACTCAACGCGTGCCCTGACTTCGGGCGGCCCGTGCCGTGCCCGCGCCGGCGACCGCCCGGAGCTGGGCGATGCGCTGGAAGGACAGCCCGAGCAGCTGGCCGGCGTCCCGATCGCTGACGCCGCTGTCGGCGAGGACCTTCACGGCGGCGGTGGTGCGGGTGGCGAGCTCGCGCTCCCGCTCGGTTGCGGCCGCGCGCGCATCGACCGCCGCGGCGACCTCGTCGGCGCCGGTGCCGCGCAGGCGCAGCTCGAGCGCATCACTGATGCGCGCGTCGTCGGAGTCGGGCAGGTCGAAGCGCAGGACGGCGACCTCGCCGAGGCTGACGCGCAGGGTGGCCAGCGAGCGCGCCCAGGTCGTGCCGCCACCGGTGAGCTCGTGCCCGTCGTCGTCGAGCAGAGTGCCGTTCCAGGCGTTGCCCTCCCGCCAGACGACCGCCTGCCAGCGGCGGTCGGTCACGAAGTCACCCACGGAGCCATCTCCTTCCGAAGGCGGGCTCCATGTCCCGCTCGATCGCGACGAGCGTCCCGGTGGGGACGTCGCCGCTGTGGTTGGCCAGGGTGGTGCGGTAGGTCATGCCGTCCTCAGTGGTGTGCGACCACTGCTCGTGGATGCCGCGGGTACGAACGAGGACGGCGGCGGAGCGCTGAGCGCTGAGCGGACGTCCCGCGGCGTCATGATGCGAGTCTACGGTGCTAGACATCAAGCGTCTAGGCTACTAGACGGACGACTGGCGACGATGCTGTCCTGTGTTAGACGTCGCGGCTCCAGGGGCACCGTGCGCTCGGTCAGGTTGCGCCGTCCTGGCGGATCCGGCGGTAGGTCTCGCCCCTGGCCCAGCGGGTGAAGAGGTGAGCGAAGTCGGGCTGGTCGAGGAACTTCGGGTCGAAGACGTAGGCGAAGTTGGCCTCGTCGTTGGCGAGTGCGGCTGCGCGGATCTGAGGGTCGGCCTCCGAGACCGCGATCCCCTGCTCACCGAAGAGCAGATCGGCTTCGCCGAGGTTGGTGCCGAACCGATCGTTGAGAAGCTCGATGATGGTCGACAGTGCAGCCTGCTTGCGCTCGGCCATCGGTCCGGCGCCGCCCCCGGTGAAGCCGGCCAGGACCTGCTCGCCGCCTTCGTCACCGAGGCTGACGTCGAACGTGCCGGTGAGCTCCACCCTCAGCGCGGCGAGGACGACATCGTCGCCGAGGTCGACCGCGCCTTCCTGCTCGCGCGGTAGACGCGGCAGCAGGAACCGGCAGTAGATGTAGAGCGCCTCCAGGTCGCTGTCGGTGTAGGGCAGGATCTGGGCGAGGAAGGCGTACTGGCGGACGTAGTCGCACGGCGCTGCGGAACTCCTCACGGTCGGCCGGGTTGAGCGGCTTGTGCCGGTCGAGTGCGGGCTCGGTGTGCTTGTAGAGCGCGGCGTGCGCGCTCGTCTTGGCCTTCTCCTCCAACCCGAGGTAGGCCGTGACCAGGGCGGTCACGTCGCCGGTGTTGATGACCTGGTAGCCGTCGACCCTCGCGGAGGCGGTGTAGAGCAGGTTCGGGTCGGTGGGCTCGGCCAAGGTCGAGTCGTAGAACGGGCGGAAGGCGTCCTGGATGTCCTCCGCGCCATTGGCGAAGTCCAGGACGAAGGTGTCGGTCTTACCCAGATCCGTCGGTAGGGCTGTCACGGGCGCGTGGTGAGGGTGTGTCGAAACGAGCAGATGCCCTGTCAGTCAGGGAGAATCGGTGTTGTCGAGGCCTGATTCGTTCCTGAGTGAAGGGCACCTGCAGGGTGAGCAGCCTGCGGCGGAGGAACGCGGAGTCCCAGCACGGTCGGCGGCGGGTTCGGATCGGCGCCGCGGACAAGACGCTACGGGTCTGGCTGGGTTGGCCGCGGTTGATGAGCTCGCGCTGCGGCTCGGGATGGTGGCCTCCTTCGATGCCGGCATCGGGGTGATCAAGCAACGTGATCGCGGCCTGAGCGCCGGGCAGCTGCTGGTCGGGATGGCCAGTGGGCAGCTGGTCGGGCAGGACCACCTGGCCGGGCTGGACCGGGTCCGTGAGGATGCCGGCAGCGCGCTGCTCGAGCAGGCGCCGGTCGCGCCGAGCACCACCGCCGGCGGCTGGCCGGTGCCTTCGCCCCGATCAACTGGCCGGGATCGAGGCCGGGCTGACCGCCGTCGACACCCGCTGGCTGGCGCTGGTCCCAGCCACGGTCCGGGCACCGCTGGTGCTGCGCGACCCGACGATCGACCTGGACTCCTCCGACATCGAGGTCTACGGCCGGACCACGCACGGCATCGGCTGGAGCTACACCGGCGTCCGGTCCGCGCGGGTGCACCTGGCGAGCTGGGGGCAAGCCGAACTGCCGTTGGCGATGGAGCTGATGGCCGGCAACGACGACGTCGGACCCCGCGCTGCCGAGCTGCAGCACCGGGCCCTGACGGTGTTGCCGGCGGCAGGCCTGTGGCCGGCCGAGGGTCCGTGCCGACGCCGGCTACTTCGACGCCGCCCTCGCGCACGCCGCCGTCGACGCCGGGTGCGACGTCGCGATCGCCGCGAAGCGCAACCGGGCTGCCTCGACGCAGGCGCTGGGGCCGCCGGCGAGGAGATGGCTGCGCTCGTGCTCGGGGCCGCCGTCGCGGTGACCTGAGCCCGACGACCGTGACGACCTCGTGCTGTCACCGGCGGCACGCCGAGCGCTGAGCGACACCGCTGCCGCTGACCGTGGCCTTCGCCGCATGGGAGCTGACCGACGGCCCGCTCCGCGCAGCGCCACGGCGGGTCGGAGCGGGGCGGCAGCCGCCCTTCGACGGCCTGTGGCGAGCTCCGGCGGGGCGAGTACCGCGTGCGGTACGAGGTCGATGACGAGCGGCGCGTGGTCCGCATCCTGGACGTCGACCACCGCTGAGACACCCATCGGCGCTGACTCAGCTGGTGCGCAGCACGTCGACGCGCACGGGGGTGACCCCCACCCCGAGCACGCGGGCAGCACGGGCGGAGAGGTCGATGAGCCGGCCGCCGACGTACGGACCGTGGTCGGTGACCAGCACCGTCACCGCCCGGCCGTCGGCGACGCTCACCCGCACCAGGGTGCCGAGCGGGACGGTGAGCATCGCGCAGGTCAGCTGCTCGGGGTCGTACGGGGAGCCGCTGGAGGTCGGTGACCCCACGAAGCCGGGTCCGTACCAGGACGAGACGCCGGTGAGCGTGCTCACGACGGCGAAGCCCTGCGGCAGAGCGCCCATGGGTGTCCGGTCGAGCAGTGCGAGGAGCGGGGCCTGGGCCGATGCTGCGACCCGGCCGCCGCTCGTGACCGCCGGCGTGACGGCCAATGCCACCGCGCGGCTCTGGGCCGCGAGCTGGGCCGCCGATGCCGCCAGCGCGGCGGCGGCCTGCTGGTCCTGCGCGAAGACCACCTGCGCCTGGTCGAGCGCGTCGCGGGCCTCGCCCTCGAGCTGCGCGACCGGCGCCGCGAGGCGCAGCAGGCGGCGCTGCTCGACGTCGGCGCGCGTCACAAGTGTCAAGTACTCGTGCTGCGCCGCAGTGGCCGCGCGGGCCGCCGCGACGTCGGGCCGCGCGCCGCGGGCGCCGGCGGCGCGGGCCAGCTCCGGTGACATCAGGTCGGTGCCGGTGATCCACCCGCCGACCGGGGCGCTGCTCGCCTCGGTCGCCTCGTAGGCCGCGCGGACCGCCCGGCTCGCTGTCCCCTGCGCGCGCCCGGCCCGGTCGCCAGCCGTCTGCAGGTCCAGCCGCAGCTGCAGATCCTGCGTCGCGGCCGCCTGGACCCCCGCCGCAGCGCGGGCGGAGCGGGTGGTCAGGTCGGTCACCAGCGCCTGGACCCGGCGCAGGTCCGCGGTGCCGGGATGGGCCGGCAGGTGCAGGTCGATGCGCTGCGGTGCAGGCGGATCGACGGGTCCGGCCGCCTGCGCAGACGGTGCACCGAGGCCGACCGCCACCAGGCAGCCGGCGACGGCCGGCCACCGGCGGAGGAGTGCCACACCTGGGGGCGTCGGTCGGTCCACCGCCCGGCTGGAGTGCCAGGGAGGTTCCCAGCCGCTGCGACCGGGCAGGCCCGGCCTCGTGCCGCCCCGCCGCCTCGCCCTGCCCGTCGCCGCAGCAGCCGCGCTCGCCCTCGCCGCATGCGGCAGCAGCGCCGCGTCGGCCGCGCACCCCGCACCCACCGGGGTGACCGGGGCGGCGACGGCAGGCGGAGCAACGCCGGTCGGCACCGGGTCGACCAGCAGCGCGACCGCGACGACAGCGACGGCGACGACAGCAGCGCCGACGACCACCGCTGCCCCCGCGACGGCGACCCTGCCCGACGGGAGCATGACGATCTTCCCTGGGCACCGGGTCGTCGCCTACTACGGCACCCCGACCATGTCCATCAAGCGGGACGTGCTCGACCGCCTCTCCCCGGCCGCCGCCGCGGCGAAGGTGAGCGCGGCGGCCAAGCCCTTCGCGACGTCCGGCCGCCCGGTGCTGCCCGCCTTCGAGGTCATCGCCGCCATCGCGCAGGGCTCGCCGGGGGCCGACGGCGACTACTCAGGCGACGCGACGCCGCAGCAGCTGCAGACCTACCTCGACGAGGCGACCAAGGACAAGATGCTGGTCATCCTCGACATCCAGCCGGGTACGGGGAGCTTCCTGCCCGATGTGAAGAAGTACGAGAAGGAGCTGCTGCAGCCCAACGTCAGCCTCGCGCTCGACAGCGAGTGGCATCTGCAGAAGGGGCAGGTGCCGGGACAGGTCTTCGGCAGCGAGGACGGCGCCGACGTGGACAAGGTGGCGTCGTACCTCTCCGACCTGGTGGCGACCCACCACCTGCCGCAGAAGCTGCTCGTCGTGCACACCTTCACCGAGACGATGTACGTCGACCGGGGCGCCGTGCACCTGCACCCGGGCGTCGCTGTCGTGGTGCACCTCGACGGCTTCGGCGGCACGCCCAACAAGATCAGCAAGTACGAGCAGCTGCACACGTCGACGCCGGGTCAGTTCAACGGCTTCAAGCTCTTCTACCAGGACGACACGTCGCTCATGACACCCAAGGCCGTCCTCGCGCTTAAGCCCGCGCCCGACCTGATCACCTACCAGTAGCCGCCGCGCCGTCACCTGAGACCATGACCGGGTGAGCCGGACCGACCTCGACCAGTGGCGTACGAGGCCCGCCGCCCAGCAGCCCCCGTGGCCGGACCCCGCGGCGCTGCGCGCGGTCGAGGGCGAGCTCGCAACACTGCCGCCGCTCGTGGTCGCCAGCGAGGTCCGCACGCTCACCCAGCGGATGGCCTCCGTGGCTCGCGGTGAGGCGTTCCTGTTGCAGGGCGGGCACTGTGCAGAGACCTTCGCCGGCTCCACCGCCAACGGCGTCCGCGACCTCGTGCGCACGCTGCTGCAGATGTCGCTGGTGCTCACCTACGGCGCGAGCCTGCCGGTGGTCAAGGTCGGTCGCCTCGCGGGGCAGTTCGCGAAGCCGCGCTCGTCGGCGACCGACGCCCTCGGGCTGCTCTCCTACCGCGGCGACGCGGTCAACGCGCTGGCGCCCGACCCGGCGCTGCGCACCGCCGACCCGCAGCGGCTGGTCAAGGCCTACACGACCAGTGCCAGCGTCCTCAACCTGGTCCGCGCCTTCGCGACCGGCGGGCTGGCCGACCTCACGCAGGTGCACGCCTGGAACCGCGAGTTCGTCCGCGGCAGCACGGCCGGCGCGCGGTACGAGCAGATGGCCGGTGACGTCTCCCGCGCCCTGTCCTTCATGAGCGCGATCGGCCTGGACCTGGCGCGCGAGGACGCGGCGCACGGCGTCGAGCTCTACAGCTCACATGAGGCGCTGCTGCTGCAGTACGAGCGGGCGCTCACCCGGGTCGAGGACGCCGCGCCCGACGGGCCGGCCTACGACCTCGCCGCGCACACGATCTGGCTCGGGGAGCGCACCCGTCAGCTCGACGGCGCCCACGTCGCCTTCGCCGCCGCGGTGGCCAACCCGGTCGGTGTCAAGCTCGGGCCCTCGGCGACCCCCGAGGACGCCGTCGCGCTCGCCGAGGCCCTCGACCCCGACCGGACCCCCGGCCGGCTGACCTTCATCGCGCGGATGGGGCACGCGCAGGTGACCGAGGCGCTGCCGCCGCTGGTCGAGAAGGTCCGCGCCGGTGGTTGGCTGCCCGTCTGGGCGTGCGACCCGATGCACGGCAACACCAGAGAGTCCCGCGGCGGCTTCAAGACCCGGCACTTCGACGACGTGCTCGCCGAGGTCGCCGGCTTTTTCGCGGTGCACCGCGAGCTCGGTACCTGGCCCGGCGGCCTGCACGTCGAGATCACCGGAGACGACGTGACGGAGTGCCTCGGTGGCGCGGAGAGCATCGACGAAGACGACCTGGACACGCGGTACGAGAGCGCCTGCGACCCCCGCCTCAACGCCGGCCAGGCGCTCGAGCTCGCCTTCCTCGTGGCGGAGATGCTGCAGCGCAGGTGACGTTCAGCTCGTCTGGGTGAAGCTGGCTGAGGTCGAGGCACCGCCCGTGTCCATCGCGGAGACGGTGTGCTGCCCGGGCGCGCCGCTGGCCTGCACGGTCGTGGTGAAGGAGCCGTCCGAGCCGACGGTCGCCGTGTTCGTCGCTTGCGCGCCGACGGCGGCCTGGCCGTAGGTGACGGTGACGTCCTTGGTGGGGGTGAAGCCCGTCCCCGACACGGTGATCATCTGCAGCGACGGACCCGAGGAGGGGGCCAGGGTCAGCGCGGGCGTGGCAGCCGCTGAGGTGCTCGGGGCGGCCGTCGTCGTCGGGGCGGCCGCGGTGCTGCTGGGGGCGACGGTGGTCACGACCGGTGCTGCTGCGCTCGTCGTCGGAGCCGCCGTCGTCGCCGTCGGCCGGGCGCGCGGGGTGGGGCTCGGGGTGGGGCTAGGGGTCGGGGCGGCGGTCGCGATCGGCGTCGGGCTCGGCAGGGCGCTGGGTGTGGGCAACGCCGAGCTCGCGGTCGGGCTGGGCTTCGGCGGGTCGGTCGCGAAGGGAGGGGCGGTGGTGAGGAGCGGCGTGACGACGGCCTGCCGGTTGGCCGGTGCGTGCTTGCGGGACAGGAGCGCCCCGAGGCCGATGCCGAGCAGCAGCGCCAGCAGTGCCCCGATGCCCAAGAGCAGCAGCAACGGCGGGCGTTCGCGGGGCTCGGTGGCCGTCCGGATGACGACGGCACCGGCCAGGGTTGCCGGGAGCACGCTGGCCGCGCGCGCGCCGACCTGCTCGATCACCTCCTCGCGGTCGGCCTCGGACAACCCGCGGACCGCCAGCCCGGCCAGCGCTCGGTGGGCGCGCTGCTGCGCGTCGATGAAGGACGAGCAGGTGGCGCACCCCTCGACGTGGCGCTGCCGGACGGGCAGCTGCGGGTCATCGGCCTCGGGCTGCCCGTCCGCCAGCCGCCCCAGCGTGCCGAAGCCGACGCCAGCGATCGACGGGTGGCCGCTCAGCGGGTCGCCGGAGTCCTCGCCGAGCGCGTCGAGCAGCCGCACCCTGGCCTCGGCGACGACCGTGGCGGCGTCCCCCTCGGAGAGCCCCAGCGCCGTCGCGACCGCAGGCCACGGCAGGTCGTAGCTGTCCCGGAAGAGCAGGGCGAGCATCCGCCGCTCGTCCAGCCCGGCCAGCGCGTCCTCGAGGCGTGCCTCGCGAGGGTCGAGCCCGCGCCGCGGCGGCAGCGCGCGCAGCGACCGGTCGCGGGCGGCGGCGGTCCGCACCTCGCGGAACCACCGGCCCGTCACCGCGTCCTGGTCGGCCAGCGGGTAGGGCGGGGTCGCCGCCGCGTCGATCGCGTCGGCCGCGGCCCGCGCGAGCAGGGGCGTGACGTCCTCGACGCGCACCCCGAGGCGGCGGGCCGCATCAGCGGCCCGGTCGGTGTATCGGGCGGCGACGACGTCGACGTCGGCAGCGCTGACCGGCGGCGGCACGCCCGGATCGTACGGTCCCCGGGGTGAGCACCCGTACCCGCCCCGTCGACCTGCGCAGCGACACCGTCACCCGCCCGACCCCCGCGATGCGCCGGGCGATGGCCGAGGCTGAGGTCGGCGACGACGGGTACGGCGACGACCCCACGGTCCGTGCCCTCGAGGAGGAGGTCGCGGACCTGCTGGGGCACGAGGCGGCGGTGCTGACACCCAGCGGGGTGATGGCCAACCTCATCGGGGTACGCCTGTCCGTCGCCCCCGGCGAGGAGCTCCTCGCTGAGGCCGACGCGCACCTCGTGACCTACGAGCGCGGCAGCCTGGCCGCCCTCCTCGGGTTGCAGACCCGCACCCTGCCCGGCCGGCGTGGAGCCCTCGACCCGGCGGCGGTGGCCGCGGCCCTGCGACCGGAGGGGTACGGCACGGTGGTCACCCGGCTGCTGGCGGTGGAGCAGACGCACGTGCGTTCCGGCGGGTCGGTCGTGCCGCTGGCGACGCTCGACGGGCTGCGTGCGCTCACCCGGGCCGCGGGCACCGCGCTGCACGTCGACGGAGCCCGCATCTGGAACGCTGCCATCGCCCTCGGCGTCCCGGAGGCGAGGTTGACGGCCGAGGCCGACACCGTCGCCGTCTGCCTGAGCAAGGGGCTCGGTGCGCCGGTCGGCTCGGTGCTCGCCTGCCCGGCGGCCGCCGCCGTCGAGGCGCGGGTGTGGCGCGGGCGCCTGGGTGGCCAGATGCGCCAGGCCGGCGTCATCGCCGCTGCCGGGCTGGTGGCCGTGCGCCAGCACCGCGCCCGCCTGGTGGAGGACCACGCTCGGGCCCGACGCCTCGCGGAGGGGCTGGCCGACGGGGCGCCGGGGTGCACCGACCCGACGCTCGCCGTCACCAACATTGTCCTGCTGCGCTGCGGGGACGCCGACCGGGTGCTGGCCGCGGCGTCAGCGCAGGGCGTGCTGGCCAACGCGGTGGCGCCGGGCGTGCTCCGCCTGGTCTGCCATCTCGACATCGACGACGACGGCGTCGGGGCCGCGCTGGACGTGCTCGGCCCGCTGCTGGCGGCAAGCCCGGCCCTGCCGGGCGCGGAGTCCGCGGCGGCTACGTGGTCTGCGCCGAAACTCCTTGGGGCTCAGCAGGTGGGTCCGGCGAGGTAGAGGCTGCAGGCGCCGTCGAGCGTGTCGGTGGCCGGTCCCGTGACGCTGCCGGTCGGCAGGCTCTGGTCTTCGTACTCGTCGCTGCTGGCCAGGTAGCGCCCGAAGCCCCACACCTCGGTTGATCCGAGGTGGCGCAGCCGACACAGCGGCAGGACGCCGCCGTCTGTCAGCTCGGCGTCCGAGGTAGGCGAACTGGCCACGGAAGCGCCCCTGGGCTCGTGAGACGCGGCTCAGGGGTGCCCGAGCGCGGGGGCGAGCGAGGCGAGCGGGAAGCCGGGTGGGAGCGCGACCGGCAGCGGCGACAGCAGGCCGTCGGGCACCGCGGGGATCGTCACCGGCAGGACCGAGGGCAGCACCGGCGCTGCGGCGGTCGGGAGCACGGACGGCGGGCTCGGTGCGTGACGCGGCGGCGCCGCAGTCGTCGCTGGGGTCGTCCGAGGGGCGGGCGTGGTGACCGGGCCGACGGTCGCGTCAGGGAGCACCTGGGTCGGGGCCGGCGCAGCGCCGCCGGTCGAGGTCGGCGTGGCCAGCGGGACGGCGGCGGGGGGCACGACAGCGGGTACGTGCAGGGGCGTGGTCGTGGGCAGTGGCGGCTGCGGACCGCGGGGGAGCAGCCCCCCGTCGGGCGTCAGCGTGCCGACCGCCGCGGGCGGCGTGAGGGGGGCCAACAGCCCGAGAGCGGGGCCGACCAGCGCGCCGGCCGCTGCGCTCAGCCGACTCGGGACGAGGGGTACGAGCGCGGCCAGGTCGCGCTCCTGCTTGTTGGCGAAAGCACTCAGCTGCTGCTGCCCGGCGGCGGTCTGGTCGAGCAGCTGCGTGCCGGCCTGCACCTCGGTGCTCCAGCTCTGCACGACCGTCGCCAGCTCGCCGGCCGTGACGGTGCCCTGGTGGTCGCGCAGCAACGTCTGCAGCTCCCCCGTCCGGGTGCGCGCCGTGGAGAGGTGGGCACGACCTAGCGCGGGCTGCCCACCGACCATGCCGGCGAGGTCTGCGCGGACCGCCTCGGCGCCTCGCTTCACGCCATACAGCGCGTCGCCGGGCAGCGCGCGGGAGGCCCCGACCGCGAGGCCGGCGACCCCGACCGCGACGGCCATCGTCCCGGTGGCGAGGTGGATCCAGGCGGGGGCCGTGGTCACGACCTTGGTGGCGGCGGCCTTGGTGCCGAGCGTGTGGAGCAGGGCGGTGTGAGCCGCCGCCGAGCCGGCCGCAGTGCCGGAGAGGTGCCCGGCTGCGGTGGCGACGATGGCCTGCCGGCCGGCGACCAACGCGGCGGGCAGCGGGGCGGCGGTGGCGGCACCCGCAGCGCTGAGCGCGGTGGCCAGCGTGGCAAGGCGCACGGTGTCGGGCGCGGCGCACGCTCCGGCGTCGCGGACGGTGGCACCGGGGGTCGGGGCGGTCACGAGGTCGCCGTCGAGGACGGCGGCGAGCTCCGCCGCCCCCCGTCGTGCCCCGATCGCCAGCCTTCGTCCCATGCTGACCAGAGTGACTGAGCACTGCAGGTGTGCGCCATGGCCCGTAGTGACCATGCACCGAGGAGTGCCCGAGTGACGTGCCGCTCAGGGCCCGTCGCGCCACCGGACGAGCCGGGCGATCTCGTCGGCGTGCGCCGCCGCGTCACCGGGGGTCTCCACGACGACGGGTACGCCATGCACCGCCCGGTCCGCCATGAGCGCGGCGAAGGCACCGTCGCCGAGCGTGCCGCGGCCCAAGGCCTCGTGCCGGTCGCGGCTGCTGCCCAGCGGGTCCTTGGAGTCGTTGGCGTGGACCAGCCCCAGCCGTCCCGTGCCGGCCGCACGCACCAGCGCAGCGAGGACCCGGCGCACCCCACCGGGGGCGGCCAGGTCCTCGCCGGCCGCGTAGGCGTGGCAGGTGTCCAGGCAGATGCCGACGGCCGGGTGCCGCTCCAGCGCGTCGAGGTACTCAGGCAGCTGGTCGACCGCCGCGGCCAGCGGCTGCCCCCCGCCGGCGGTGGGCTCGACGAGCAGCCGGACGCCCCGTGCGTCGGCCTCGTCGAGCAGCGGCAGCAGGTGCTCGCGCAGCTGCCCGAGGGCGCGCTCCCGGTTGCCACCGGCGACCGCGCTGCCACCGTGCACCACGACACCGACCGCGCCGATCTCGCCGGCCCGCGCGAGCGTGTGCCGCAGCGCGCGCACCGAGCTGGTGAGCGTCGCCGGAGTGGGTGAGCCGACGTTGACGAGGTAGGGCGCGTGCACGAAGGCCGTGATGTCACGCTCTCCGCAGCCTTCGCGGAAAGCCTTGTCCTGCAGCGGGTCGCCCGCAGTAGGGGCCCAGCCTCGTGGGTTGCCGAGGAAGACCTGGACCGCGGTGGCACCGATCTGGTCGGCGTACGCGAGACCCTGCTTCGCCAGGCCGTGCCCGACCGGGACGTGCGCGCCGACCGGTGAGGGGCGCCGGCTCACACGCCGTAGAGGGTCACGGTGGTGCCCACGCGCACGGACCCGCCGGCCGGCGTCTGGTTGATGACGATGGTGGCGCCGGGGAGCACCTCGACCACCTTCACCTGCAGGCCGAGCGCCTGCAGCTGGGCGGTGGCGACCGACAGCTGGGTGCCCCTCAGCGGCGGTACGGCGACCAGCGGCGGGCCGAGGCTCATGGTGATGACGACCGTCGTCCCTGGCAGGGCGCTGGTGCCGGCGCCGGGTGTCGTACCGATCACCTCGCCCTGGGGGACGGTCGTGCTGGTCGCCCCGTGCGCGGTCGGGGTGAGCTTGGCGGCCTGCACCGCGGCCACCGCGTCGTCCCTGTTCAGGCTCGCGGTGGCGGGGACGATGACCGGCCTGGGGCCGCCGGAGAGCACCAACGCGACCGCCGTGCCGCTGCGCAGGAGTGTGCCCGCCGGTGGGTCCGTGACCAGGACGTCGCCCTTGGGGACGGCGTCGTCGAAGACGGCGCGGGTGCCCCCGACCGTCAGCCGGGCCGTCTGCAGCGCGCTCGTCGCGGCAGCGACCGTCGCTCCCCGCCCCACGACCGGCACACCGTGGCGCTCGGGGCCGCGCGACAGCTCGACGGTCACCGTCGCGCCGCGCAGCAGCCGGGCACCGCCCTCGGGGCGCTGGCCGAGCACGGCGCCGCTGGGCACCGTCTCGGAGTAGGACGCCGGCCCGAGGCTCAACCGCAGGTGCGCGTGCTGCACCTTCGCCGCGGCGGCGGCCTGCTCCTGCCCGACGAGCTGGGGCGCGGACAGGTAGCGGCCGCTGGCGAACCACCAGCCCGCTGTCGCCGCGCCAGCCGTCACGAGCAGGAGCACGAGGGTCCAGACGAGGGCCCAACGGCGGCGCCGGCCGGGGCGCAGCCGGGGGGCCGGGTGCCCGAGCGCGGCGGGTGAGCCCGGCTCCGGCCTGGTCGAGGGGTGCACGGGCGGCTGAGGTGGGCGCTCGCCGGTGACGTCGAGCCGAGCGGTCAGGGCGCCGCCGTCGCCGGGCGCTGGCAGCACCGCCGTGCGGCTGCGCCTGGCGCCGCTGCGGGTCTGCCGGACGAGGGCGAGCAGCGCCGCACCGTCGGCCGGCCGGCTGGCCGGCTCGCGCGCCGTGCAGGCCAGCACGAGGGCGTCGAGGGCTGGCGGTGTGCCCGGCGCCCAGCGCGAGGGCGGTGCGACGTCTTCGTGCAGATGGGCGTAGGCGACCGCCAACGGGGTCACCCCGCCGTGCGGCACACCGCCGGTCAGCATCTCGAAGGCGAGGATGCCGGCGGCGTAGACGTCGCTGCGCCCGTCCGCTGCACCGGTCGCCACCTGCTCCGGCGCGAGGTAGGCGACGGTGCCGATCAGCAGCCCCGCGGCCGCCGTGAGCGGGCTCGCCTCGATCGCGCGGGCGAGGCCGAAGTCGGCGACCAGCACGCGGCCGTCGTCGCCGAGCAGCACGTTCTCCGGCTTGACATCGCGGTGCACCACGCCGGCAGCGTGGGCGGCCGCCAGCGCGGCAGCCACCGGTTCGAGCAGCTCGAGCACCTCGCCTGGAGTGAGGCGCACCCGCTCGGTGAGCAGGTGGCGCAGGGTGCGCCCCTGGACGTGCTCCATGACCAGGAAGACGGGTGAGCCGGGGGCGCTGCGGTCGCGGCCCTGGTCGGTGACTGCGATGACGTTGGGGTGGTGCACGCGTGCGGCGGAACGGGCCTCGCGCACGAAGCGCTCGACGAAGGCGGGGTCCTCGGCGAGCGCGGGGTGCATGACCTTGACGGCAACGGGGCGCTGCAGGCGCCTGTCGAGCGCGGTGTAGACGCCGGCCATACCGCCTCGGGCGATCAGCTCGCCGACGACGTAGCGGTCGTCGAGCACCGCTCCGGTGAGGGGGTCGGCGGTCCCCAGCTCCACGGCCACGAGGGTAGGTCGGCGTCCTGGGCTGCCCGGCGAGCCGCGCTCAGGAGCGGGCGCGCAGGGCGAGCACCGAGCGGACGTAGGCCCCGGTGTCCGGCAGCAGACCGATGCGTTGCACCGAGGCCAGGCCCTGGTAGTAGCCGGCGATGGCGCTGCTGGTGTCGGTCACCGACGTGAGCACCCTCAGGTACGCCACCCCGGCGGCGATGTTGTCCTGGGCGTCGTACCTGTCGATGCTGCGGTGCAGCAGGGAGTCGCCGACCCAGGTGGCGGTGCCGGGCATCAGCTGCATCACCCCGACGGCGTCGGTGCTGCTCACCATCGTCTGCTCGTCCCCCGACTCCTGCCAGGCGATGGCGAGCGCGAGGGCGGGGTCGAGCCCCTGGCGCCGAGCCTCGCTGGTGATCATGGCGCGGGCCTGGCTGTGGGTGGGGACGTCCCGGGTGGCGAGCTCCGCGCGACTGCGGCCGATGGCGCCCCCGCCGGTGGCCAGGGTCAGGGGGGCGGCCGGCACGGTGAGGGGCGCGCCGAGCAGGATGGTGTCTCCGGCGAGACGGGGGTTGAGCTGGCGCAGCCGGCTGACGGTCGTGCCCGCTCGCGCGGCGATCGCGGTGAGGGTGTCGCCGGCGCCGACGATGACGGTGCCGGTGCGCCCGGGTGCGGTGGTCTTGGTGCCGCCGTTGCCCGGCAGGGCGAGGAGCTGGCCGATGAGGATGCGGTCGCCCGTGAGGTGGTTGAGCTGCTGCAGCTGCCGGACGCTGGTGTGCTCCTGGGCGGCGATGCTGGTGAGCGTCTCGCCGGCGGTCACCCGGTGGTGCGCGCCGGCACCGGGGTAGGCGAAGCAGGCCGCACCGGCGAGCCCGGCCAGCGCGACCAGGCCCGGCACCGCCCGCAGGCCGGGGGACGCGCGCAGGCGCCGCCGCGAGTGGTCCGACCGGTGCAGCGGTCGTCGGGGGAGGAGGGCGCGGACGGCGGGCAGGCAGCGGCCGACGCGCGGGGAAGTCCGCGTCACCAGTGCATGGTGGGGCCAGTGGGACTGATGTGACAAGTCCGCGTCTGTCGCAGCGCGATGACCTAGCGTCGAGCCGTGCCGCGCATCGTCGTCGTAGGTGCCGGCCTGGCGGGGGCCAGGACCTGCACCGAGCTGAGATCGCAGGGCTACCGCGGGGAGCTCGTCCTGCTCGGCGCCGAGGCCGACCCGCCGTACGACCGGCCACTGCTGTCCAAGGCCGTGCTCGTCGCCGACCAGCCGCCCGACCTGGCCCTGCCGCTGCCGTCCGACGTCGACCTGCGCCTGGCCACGACCGCCACGGGGCTGGCCGGGACCGTGGTCAGCACCGACCACGGCGAGCTCGAGGCCGATGCCGTGGTCATCGCAACCGGGTCCGCGCCGCGGCGGCTGCCCGGCGAGGGCCGCCAGCACGTGCTGCGCACCCGTGGTGACGCCCTCGGGCTGCGCGCTGCGCTCGTCCCCGGCGCGCAGGTGGTCGTCGTCGGCGCCGGGTGGATCGGCGCCGAGGTGGCCACCGCGGCGCTGGCGCGCGGGTGCGCGGTCACGGTCGTCGAGGCCGGCACCGTCCCGCTGGCGCACGCCCTCGGCACCGACGTCGGCGCCGCGCTGCTCCCGTGGTGGCGGGGCGTCGACCTGCGGGTCTCCCACGGCGTCGCCGGGGTGCTCGACGGCGCGGTGCGTCTGGCCGAGGGGGAGGCGCTCCCGGCCGACGTGGTCGTCAGCGCGGTCGGGGTGACGCCCCTCGTCGGCTGGCTCACGGGCAGCGGCCTGCCGATCGACCGTGGCGTCGTGGTGGACGACCGGCTCACCGCGGCGCCGGGAGTGCTGGCGGTCGGCGACGTGGCGGCGTGGTGGTCCCCGCGCTTCGGCGCGCGGTTGCACGCCGAGCACTGGGACGACGCGCAGCGCGGGCCGACCGTCGTCGCCGCGGTCCTTCGCGGTGACCCCCAGGCCGTGCACGACCCGGTCCCGTACCTGTGGTCGGACCAGCTCGGGCACCGGCTGCAGCTGGTGGGCCACCGCACGGCAGCGGACACCGCCGTCTGGCGCGGCGAGCCGGGAGACGCCTCCTGGGGCGTCGGCTGGCTGTCACCGCAGGGGGTGCTGCAGGCCTACCTCGCCGCCGACCGGCCCCGCGACGCCCTGCAGGCCCGCGCGCTCGTCGCCCGCAGCGCCGCCGTCGACCCGGCGCGTCTCGGCGACCCGTCAGTGGCGGTGCGGGACGTCTGAGCCCGGCACCGAGGTCGGCTGGGGGGTGCTCGGCGCCGGCGTCATCGCCGGTGAGCTGGCGCACGCGATCCGGCTCGCCGAGGGCGCGCGCCTCGTCGCGGCCGCCTCCAGCGACCCCGCTAGAGCGTCTGCGCTGCAGCCTGATCGCGCGTACGGATCCTACGAGCAGCTGCTCGCCGACCGCTCGGTGACGGCCGTCTACATCGCGACGCGGACCGCCGACCACGCGGCCTGGGTGGGCGCGGCGCTCGATGCCGGCAAGCACGTGCTGGCCGAGAAGCCCCTCGCCGTGGACGCGGTCGACGTCACCGCCCTGCAGGCCGCCGCCGAGGCGCGCGGCCTGCTCCTGGTCGAGGCGATGTGGTGGCGCTGGCACCCCCGGACCGCGGCCGCGACGGCCCTGCTGCGCGACGGGGCGGTCGGCCGGGTGCGCCACGTCGCTGCTGGCTTCACCTTCGCCGGTGGCGCCGGTTGGCGGCTCGGCGCCCCGGCGCAGGGCGGTGGAGCGCTGCTCGACGTCGGCTGCTATGCGGTGTCCGGTGCGCTCTGGGCGGTCGGCGCGGCACCGTCGGCGGTGGCCGCCCGCACCGTGCGCCGATCCGCGGCGGGGGGCGACCTGGCCACCGAGGTGCTGCTCGACTGGTCCGACGGCACGACCGCCGAGCTGCGCTGCGCGATGGACGAGCCGCCCGGTCAGTGGCTCGTGGTCACCGGCGACCGGGGTGCCATCGAGCTGTCGACCCCGTGGACCTCCCGGGAGTGGGCGCCGTGCGAGCTCGCTGTCTCCGACGGCACGGGGACGCGGCGGGTGGCGTACCCGCCGGTGCCGACGTACCGGTCGATGGTGGAGGAGGTGAGCGCTGCTCTCACCGCGGGACGGCCGGCGCTGGTGACCCCGGCTGAGTCGCTCGCCGTCGCCACCGTGCTGGGATGGGCGCGTGACGCTGCCGACCGAGGTTGAGGCCTGGCTGACCCTGCCCGACATCGCCGAGATGCTCGGGTTACCCGTGACCGCGGTCCGCCAGCTGCTCACGGAGGGCCGGTTGGTCGCCCTGCGGGACGCCGACGGCACGCCGCTGCGGGTGCCCGCCGGCTTCGTGGCCGACGGAGAGATCGTCAAGCACCTCTCGGGTGTGCTGACGCTGCTCCGCGACGGCGCGTGGAGCGACGAGGAGGCCGTCCGCTGGCTGCACACCCCTGACGGCACCATCCCCGGCACGCCGCTGGAAGCGCTGCGCGGCAATAGAGGTACGGAGATCAAACGCCGCGCGCAGGCCCTCGCGGTCTGAGCGCGGCGCCCTCGGCCGGGGGTTGCAGGTGCGGGGTCGGTCGGAGCCGGACCGGGCCCTTCGCGTGGCTGGGGTCGATCACGCTGCCCCGCTGCAGCCACTCGAGCTCGCCGGCCGCAGCCAGCCGCCGCGCCGCCTCGCGCACCGGCTCCATCAACGGCCGCCACGCCGCTTCGTCCGCCCCCCCGACCGCGCGGGCCACCTCGCTCGGGCAGGCCGTCGCCCCGGCCACCCGGCCGGCGAGGACCCGCCGAACGGCGTCCTCGAGACCCTCGCCAGCGCTGCCCGCGCCCACCTCCCGGCGCCGCCGCCGGCAGGTGTCGCTGCAGTAGCGGACCTCCGTCCAGTCACGGGTCCACTGCTCCCGCCAGGTGATCTCACGGCCGCAGACCGCGCAGACCTTGGGCTCGGGGGGCACACCAACGACTTCCCCCGTCCTGGCCGCCCGTAGCGGCCGCTGTGGCGGCAGACACCTAGGGTCAGCGCCGTGCACGCTGTCTCGGCGGCGCAGCGGCGCGAGCGGCTGGCCGCGGCCCGCCTCTACCTCTGCACTGGTCCCCGTCAGGAGCGGGGTGACCTCGCCGAGTTCCTCACGGCCGTGCTCGCGGGCGGGGTCGACGTCGTCCAGCTGCGGGCCAAGGGGATGTCGGTCCGCGAGGTGATGGCCGTCGCGGAGGTGTTCGCTGCCGCCTGCGGTCAGCACGGTGCGCTCTTCGCGGTCAACGACTCCGCGGAGGTCGCCTACGCCACCGGCGCCGACCTGCTGCACGTCGGCCAGCGCGACCTGCCCCCGACGCTGGCCCGCGAGCTGGTCGGCGAGGACGTCCTCATCGGTCAGAGCGTCGGCACCTTCGGCGAGGTCGACGCGGTCGCGCACGTCGACTACTTCAGCGCGGGGCCGGTGTGGAGCCAGCGCGGTCGCCCGGCCGGGCTCGGGATCGTCCGGCACGCGGCCCGGGTGGCCGACCGGGCGTGGTTCGCCAGCGGGGGCATCGAGCGCTCCACCCTGCGCATCCTGATGGCCACCGGTGCCCGGCGGATCGTGGTGGGCCGCGCGCTCACCGAGGCGGAGGACCCGGGTGCCGAGGCTGCCGCGCTGGCCGCCCAGCTGCGCGAGGTCTGATGCACGCGGCCTACCTCATCGTCCTGGCGGCCTGCCTGCTCGGCACCCTGCCGCTGGAGGTCGTGCTGCGCACCAGGGTCTACCGCCGCCCGCTGCGTCTGCTGCTCACCCTGCTGCCGGTGCTCGGCGTCTTCGTCACGTGGGACGTCTACGCGATCGCCCGCCACCACTGGGGGTACGACCAGCGACAGATCCTCGACGTGCTGCTGCCGGGGCGCCTGCCACTCGAGGAGCTGCTCTTCTTCCTCGTGATCCCGGTCTGCGCCATCCTCACCCTCGAGGCGGTCCGCGCGGTCAAGGGGTGGCCGGTGGGGGACGAGCCGCCGGGGTGAGCTACACCGCGTCGGCGCTGGTCGGCATCGTGCTCGCCGGGCTTGTCGACCTCGTCATCCTGCGTACACAGCTGCTGCGGCGCAAGATCTTCTGGGTGTCGTACGCCATCATCGTGGTCTTCCAGCTGATCGTGAACGGGATCCTCACCGGCCGCGGCATCGTGACCTACGACCGGCATGCGATCTTGGGGCTGCGGATCGCCTACGCCCCGGTGGAGGACCTGCTCTTCGGCTTCTCGCTGGTGGTGCAGACCCTGTCCTGGTGGGTGTGGTGGGGACGGCGCCTGCCCGGGCGGGCTACTGGCGTAGGTAGCCCACCAGCTCGGCCCCGCCGTAGACGAGCAGGGCGAGGACGAGCAGGACCACCAACGTGATCGTCACCACGGCCGGCGTGCGCGTCGGCCACTTCCGCGACTGGTTGGGCGTGCTCGCGCTGTAGTCGGGGGACGCGGGGATGGAGCTCTCGATCGGCGGGGTGTCCCCTGGGGCGACTCCGCCGCCCGCCTCGAGGCCGATCGTGTCCTCGGGCAGAGGATCGGCGGGCGCGCCGGACTCGGCGTTGCGCTGCGCTGGCATGTGCCTGCTATGCCCCGGCTGCGGCCCGCTGAACGCGCCGGGCCCGCAGCAGACCGGGACCGGCGACGAGCAACCGGCGGCCGAGCCCGACCGACACGCGACGGTCGAGGACGCGGAAGTCGGCCGCCTCGACGGCGTCGAGGATCCCGCCGTAGAGGGCCAGTGCGGTCTCGATGCAGGGTCGGCTGGTCGGGTGCAGCAGCCGTACCCCCTGCGCTGCCGACCGGTAGATCTCACGCGTGCGCGCGACCTCGAAGGCGAGCAGCCGGCGCACCGGCCCGTCGACGACTCCCCGCGCGAGGTGGTCGCGGGTGACGCCGTAGGCATCCAGATCCTCCTGCGGCAGGTAGACCCGGCCCCGTGCGAGGTCCTCCCCGACATCGCGGATGAAGTTACTGAGCTGGAAGGCGACGCCGAGGTCCTGCGCCGCGAGCGCGGCCGGCCCGCCCACGCCCGGCAGCGGCTCGAGCAGCGGCAGCATCTGCAGCCCGATGACCGCCGCGGAGCCGTAGACGTAGCCCATCAGGTCGTCGTACGTCGCGTAGCCGGTCACCGTGAGGTCCATCCGCATGCTGGCCAGGAAGGCCTCGACCAGCGCGGGGTCGATGCGCCAGCGCGCCATGGTGTCGTGGAAGGCCGGTAGCACGTCGGCGTCCGTACCGTCCCACTCCTGACCGCGCAGCGCCCGCTCGCCCCACGTCGTGATCCACGCGGCCTTCTCACCGGCGGTCTGCGTGCTCGCGAGGTCGTCGACGATCTCGTCCGCGTACCGCGCGAAGCCGTAGAGCGCATGCACGGCAGGTCGTTTGGCCAGCGGTAGCAGCTGCGTCGCGAGGTAGTACGTGCGCCCGTGGCTCGCGTTCAGCCGCCGGCACGCCTCGTAGGAGGCCCGCAGCCGCGGCTCGGTGATGCCCGCCGCGTCCAGCTCCCTCGCGCTCACCGGCCCATCCTCCCGCCGCCGCCCGGTCGCCCCGCCGTCACCGCGCCACCCCTCCGCCTCGGCGCAACTCCTCCGCCGCCGTCACCCCGCCGCTGGGCGACGTCGGGTACGCAGGAGGGCTCGCCGCCGCGGCGCGCGGGTCTCGGGCCGGTGCTGGTCCGGCGACGGCTGCGCGGCCGCGGTCACCCGTTCGACTGGGCCACACCCGAGCCGCTCATCGCCATGGTCGCCGCGACGGCCGTCGCGCGGCAGGGGCCCCGATCGCGGGCGCTCGAGCGCCGGCTCCGCAGCGGGTCGTTGCCGGCGCGGACGTGGGTCGGGCCGCACGCGCCATGATCGGCAGGCTGGGGCTGAGCGCGACGACCAGCGACCGTTCGGCCCCTTGGTGCCGGGTGCCGGGTGCCGTCAGCGCCAGGCGCGGGAGCGGTAGCCGCGGTCAGGGCCGAGGAGGCGCTCGGCGGCGAGCCGCCCGGAGATCAGCACCATGGGTACGCCGACCCCGGGCACCGTGCCGCTGCCGGCGAAGACGACACCGTCGACCTTCGGCGCGAGGTTGGCCGCGCGGAAGGGGCCGGTCTGGAAGAAGGTGTGCGAGGCGGCGAAGGGCGCACCCGCGGCCATGCCTCGGGCGCGCCAGTCCGCCGGGGTCGTCGTCGCCTCGACCTCGATGGCGTTGCCGAAGCCGACGTAACCGGCCTGCTCCATCCGCGCGACGACCTCGTCCCGGTAGCGCGGGCCGGTCACCGACCAGTCGATCCCGGCCTCGGCGTTGGGCGTGGGGAAGAGCACGTAGTGCCCGCTCTTGCCCGCCGGCGCGAGGGTCGGGTCGCTGCGCGTGGGTGTGGTCACCAGGAAGGAGGGGTCGCTCATCAGCTGCCCGCGGTCGATGATCTCCTTGAAGGTCAGCTCCCACTCGCGGCCGAAGTGGATGGTGTGGTGCGCGGTCTGCGAGTAGTGCGCCGACCCGCCGGCGAGCAACAGGAAGCAGCTGGGGGAGTAGCGCTGTCGCGCCAGGCGCCGCGGCGACACATCGGGCGGCAGCAGCTCGCGGTAGGCGACCGGGAGGTCGGGGTTCACCACGAAGGCGTCTGCCTCGACCCGCGAGCCGTCGCTGCAGACGGCGGCCACCGCGCGCCCACCGCGGACCTCGATGCGCTCCACCGTCGTGCCGTAGCGCAGCTCGACGCCGTGCTTCTCGGCCGCGCCGGCCAGCGCGACGGGCACCGCGTGCATGCCGCCCTTCGGGAAGAAGACGCCGGCCACCGAGTCCATGTAGGCGATCACCGCGTAGATGGCCAGCGCCTGCTGCGGAGAGAGCCCGGCGTACATCGCCTGGAAGGACAGCACCCGCTGGGTACGGGGGTCCTTGAGGTAGCGCGCGACTTTGGGCGCGAGCCGGCGGAAGCCGCCGAGCGCGACGAGCCTGGCCAGGTCCGGGCGGACGAGGTCGAAGGGCGAGTCGATGTTGCGGTCGATGAAGGTCCGCATCTCGTGTCGGTAGAGCTTCGTCACGAAGTCGACATAGGCGCGGTAACCGACGGCTTCAGCTGTGCCGCAGACCCTCTCAACCTCGGCAGCCATCTCATCGACGCCGGGGAGGATGTCGAGGCGCGACCCGTCGGGGTAGAAGGCGCGGTAGAGCGGGTCGACCGGGATCAGCTCGAGCCAGTCCTCGAGCCGCTCGCCGACGCAGTCGAGGGCGTCCGCGATGAGGTCAGGCATCGTCAGCACGGTCGGGCCGGTGTCGAAGCGCCAGGTGCCCGCGTCGCCGGTGAGCTCGAGCAGCCCGTTGCGGCCACCGGGGCCGCTCTCCCGCTCGAGGACCACCACCTCGCGCCCTGCCCCGGCAAGGCGCAGGGCAGCGGACAGGCCGGCGAGCCCCGCGCCGATGACGACGACCCTGCCGATCGGTCCACCGACGGTGCGCACTAGAGCGACCGGGCGGTGGCGGCGGCCACCAGGTCGGTGAGCGCGCCCCGCGCCTCAGCGGTCAGCGGCGCCGATCCCGCTGCGGCACGGGCTTCCTCGGCGCGTCGGTTGATGAGCTCCTCGACCGCGGCGCGGGCACCCGTCTCGTCGATGACCTCTCGCAGCCGCGCGATGCCGTCACCGTCGAGGTGTGGGTCGCCGAGCAGCGAGCGCACCACCGCGGCCTGTCGCGGGTCGGCGCGGGCCAACGCCTCGGCGACGAGGACGGTGCGCTTGCCCTCCCGCAGGTCGTCGCCGTTGGGCTTGCCGGTCTGGCAAGGATCACCGAAGACGCCGAGCACGTCGTCGCGCAGCTGGAAAGCCTCACCCAGCGGCAGCCCGTACGCCGTGCAGGCCGCGAAGACCTCGGGGCCAGCCCCCGCGAGCGCCGCCCCGAGGTGCAGCGGTCGCTCGATCGTGTACTTGGCGCTCTTGTAGCGGGTGACCCGCAGAGCGCTCTCGACGGCCGCGGGCCCGGTCGGGCCGCGGGCCTGCTCGAGCAGGTCGAGGTACTGACCCGCCATCAGCTCGACGCGCATCTCGTCGACGACCGGGCGGGCGCGGGTGAGCGCATCGGCCGGCAGGCCGCTCTCGTCGAGCATCTGCTCGGCCCAGATCAGGCAGAGGTCGCCGAGGAGGATCGCGGCGCTCTCGCCGAACCCCTCGCCGTCACCGAGCCAGCCGTTGCTGCGGTGCAGCGTGGCGAAGCGCCGGTGCGCGGCCGGCCGACCGCGGCGGATGTCGCTGCCATCCATGACGTCGTCGTGCACGAGCGCGCAGGCCTGCAGCAGCTCCAACGACGCGGCTGCGGTCACCAGCTCGTCGCTGTCGGCCAACCCCGAGCCGCGGGCGCCCCACCAGCAGAAGCTGGGGCGCAGCCGCTTCCCCCCACTGAGCAGCTCGTCCAGCGCGCCGGAGACCTCGCGCAGCTCCTCGCCGACCTCGTCCAGCCGGACGCGCTGGCGGTCCACGAAGCCCTCCAGCGCTTTGCCCACCCGGGCGCGGAGATCCGCGTCAGCGGGAGCGGTCATGCTCAGGACCGTAGCCTCCAGAGGTGACCGCGAGCCTGCCGGAGAGCACGCTCGACGGCGTCGTGCCGGACGGTCTGCGCTCCTCGCCGACCGTGCGTCAGCTCATCGACGCGGGCCGTACGAGCTGGTCCTTCGAGCTCTTCCCGCCGAAGTCGGCGGAGGAGGAGCACGTGCTGTGGACGGCGATCCGGCGGCTGGAGGCGCTCAACCCGACCTTCGTGTCGGTGACCTACGGCGCCGGTGGATCGACCAGCCGCGCGACGATCGCGGTCACCGAGCGGATCGCCACCGAGACGTCGTTGACCCCGCTCGCACACCTCACCGCAGTGGGCCACTCGGTCACCGAGCTGCGCCGGCTGGTCGGCTCGTACGCCGGCGTCGGGGTGCGCAACGTGCTGGCCCTGCGCGGTGATCCACCAGGTGATCCGCAGGCGGAGTGGGTGCGCCACCCCGAGGGGTTGTCGTACGCGAGCGAGCTGGTGTCCCTGGTGCGCGACCTCGGTGACTTCTGCGTCGGGGTCGCCGCCTTCCCGGACGGCCATCCACGCGCCGCGAGCCTCGAGCACGACGCGGATGTGCTGGCCGCCAAGGCGGACGCAGGCGCGGAGTTCGCCCTGACCCAGATGTTCTTCACGCCGGACAGCTATGCGCGGCTGCTGGACCGGCTCGACCGCCGCGGCGTGCGGATGCCGGTCATCCCCGAGGTCATGCCGATCACGAGCGTCGGGCAGATCGAGCGCTTCGCCCTGCTCGCCGGCGTGCCCTTCCCCTCCGCGCTGGCCGACCGCCTGCAGTCGGCACCGGACCGTGCAGCCGTGCGCGCCATCGGCATCGAGGTCGCGATCGCGCTGGTGCAGGACCTGTTGACGCTCGGCGCACCCGGCGTGCACTTCATCACGCTCAACCGCAGCACCGCCGCGACGGAGGTCTACCGCGCGGTCACCGGCGCGTGAGGCTCAGCCGTCGGAGGCGTCGTCGTACGCCTCGAACATGCAGAGGAGGAACTCCTCGCGGAAGGGCTCGAACCGCGCGAGGTTGAAGCCACGGCTGTTCGCCTCGTCGACGATCGCCGCCACGAGCGCGAGCTCGAGCTGCCCGTAGGTCGGCGTCACCCGTACGCCGACCAGGATCTGGTCGCGGCCGTCCAGGAAGAGGGTGTCGGGGTCGAAGCCCTCGAGGTCCTCGACGACGTAGGGCGTGCTGATGGCCATCGCGGGTGCTCTTCTCGGTCGGTCCGACGGGTCGTGCGTGCTGGCCCACCCTCCCAGAGGTCACCGCCGGCGGACGACCGCGAAGCTCTCCGCGTACGGGAACCCGTGCGGCTCGCCGAGTGCGGCCATCCGCTCGCGCATGAAGGCCATCGTCGCGTCTGGGTCGGCGAGCTGGCTGACGTGGAGGCGAAGGGCCGTCAGCTTGCGCTCCAGGGTGGCGGTGATGTCGACGACGTGGTCGCCCACGCCGAACCCGCTCATCCACACCTCACGACACCCCTGCCAGGCGGCGTGCCCCTCGTCGATGGCGAGCTCGGGGAAGACCATCCCGGTGGTGCCGTAGGCGAGTGCGCAGTCGAGCGCGACGGTGGCCACGGCCCGGTGGTCGGGGTGGTTGACGAAGCCACCGGTCAGCAGCTGGTCCGGGTGGGTGGTCATGAGCCGGTCGGGCCGGAAGGCGCGGTACTCCCGCGCGACGGCGACGCGGAGCGCGCGGTCCCACGGCGACAGCGAGCCGTCGTCGAAGCCGAGGAAGCGCACGTCGGTCACGCCCAGCACCGCAGCCGCGGCACGCTGCTCCGTCTCGCGCACATGGCCGTAGGCCGCCGGGTCGGCCGTCGCGTCCTGGCCCCCGCGCTGACCGCTGGTCACCAGCACGTAGCGCACCTCGGCGCCACCCTCGACCTCGTGCGCGATGGTGCCGCCCATCCCGAAGTCGATGTCGTCGGGGTGGGCGGTGACGACCAGGACGCGCACGAGCGTGGAGGCTAGCCAGGTGGTCGGCCTCTACGTCCTCCTCGCCGGGGGTGCGGCGATCGCCGTGCTCGCTGCCGCCACGGCCCGGCGACCGATCTCGCTGGTCGACAGCCGCGACGGCTACTTCGCCGGCTGGTCCCAGCTGCACGGCGGGTACGACCCCCGCACCGGCGGCCGGGTGGTCCGAGGCTGGCTCAGCGGCGCCTACGTGCTCGCAGCGCCACTGGCCCGTCGTGGCGTGCTGCCCGACGTCCTGACCCTGCTCGGCGTTTGGAGCGCCGGTGCGGTGGTCGTGGTGGCCGACCAGCACGGCCGGTGGCTGCTCCTGGCGACGTTCGTGCTGGCGGCCAGCGGGATGGTGGACAACCTCGACGGCTGCGTCGCCGTGCTGACGGCGCGCTCGACGGCGTACGGCACCGTGCTCGACAGCGTCGTCGACCGGGTTGCCGACGGCCTGACGTTGGTCGCGCTCTGGCGGGCCGGCGCGGCTGCCGGGTGGTGCGTGGGGGCCGGCTGCGCGCTCGTGCTGCTGGAGTACACGCGCGCCCGGGCCGGCGTCGCGGGCCTGTCGGAGGTGGGCGTCGTGACCGTCGGCGAGCGCCCCACCCGTATCGTCGTCGCGTCCTTCGGCCTGTTCTGCGGCGGCCTCTTCGTCGACCACCGCGTGCTCTGCGTGACGCTCGGAACCGCTGCGACGCTAGGGGTCTCGCTCATCGGCCTGGTACAGCTCGGCCGCGTCGTGCAGCAGCGACTCGGCTGACCGAGCAGGTCAGGCCGCCCCGACGAGGCCGGCCACGATCTGCGCCGAGAGCATCACCAACGGCATGCCGCCGCCGGGGTGCGACGAGCCGCCGACGAGGAAGAGGCCGCGGACGGGGGAGCGGTTGGCCGGGCGGAGGAAGGCGCTGCGCGCGCCGTCACTCGACGTGCCGTAGATCGCACCTCCCGGCGCGCGGGTCGCCCGGCCGAGGTCCGCCGGCGTCCGCGGCTCGAGCCACAGGAGCCGGTCGCGGACGGGGAGGCCGCGCGCAGCCAGCAGGTCGAGCAGCCGGTCGGCGTACGAGGCCGCGGCACCGTCTGCGTCCCAGTCGACCTGCCCTTGCCGAGGAGCGTTGACGAGCACGAACCACTGCTCGCAGCCAGCCGGCCCCGGGCTCCGGTGCACGTAGAGCGTCGGGTCGCTGACGATGCGCCCGGCGGCCAGGTCGTCGAGCTCGGCGTCGTAGTCGGCGGGGAAGGAGACCTCGTGCTCGGTCAGCCCCTCGTTCGTGCCGCGCAGCGCGAGACAGGCGACGAAGCCGGCGTAGGACGGCGTCGCCCTGGCCAGCCGACGGATCGCGCTCGGGGAGCGGACCAGGTCGCCGTAGACGTGGGAGGCATCGGCGTTGGCGATGACCACATCGGCGCGCAGGGTGCCACCGCCGCGCAGGCGCACCCCACCGGCTCGGCCGCCGGAGCGTTCGATCGCGGTGACATCGTGACCGGTGCGCACGACGGCGCCCCGATCGACGGCGCGGTCGCGCACCGCGTCGACGAGGTGGTGCAGCCCGCCCGCGACGTGCCATGCGCCGAAGGTCTGCTCGACCCAGGGCACGACGGCGAGCGCGGCCGGTGCGCGGCGGGGATCGCTGCCGGAGTATGTCGCGTACCGGTCCAGCATCATCTTCAGACGCGGATCGGTGAGGTACGACGAGCCCAGCCCCCGCAGCGTCTGCCACGGCGCGACGGTGCGCACGTCGCGCGCCTGCCCCGCGACCAACCGCAGGAGCGCGCCGGCGCCGTCGAGCGGCGACTCGAGGAAGGAGCGGTGGGTGGCATCCCAGATCCGGCCAGCCCGCTCGAGCAGCGCCGACCACTGCGCCGCCCCGTCACCCGGCAGCGAGGCGAGCAGATCCTCGCGGGTGGTGGCCGGCGCCAGCACCGTGCCGTCGCCGAAGCGGCTGCGCGGCAGCGTGGTCGACTCGAGGGCGAGCACCGTGTCGAGGGGGTCTCCGGTGGCGGCGAAGAGGTCGCGCAGGACGTGCGGCATGGTCAGCAGCGAGGGTCCGGTGTCGAAGGCCCAGTGCCCGTGCTCGTCGTCCCGCTCGAGCAGCCCGAGCTTGCCCCCCACGCGCGCCGCCTGCTCGAGCACCACGATCTCGTGCCCGAGCGCCGCCAGCCGTGCGGCGGCGGCGAGACCGCCGAGGCCGGCCCCGATGATGACGATGCGACTCACACCGGCCGCCCGCGCCAGCGCAGGGTGCCCGCCCGCCGGCGCCGCCACGACAGCCCGGTCAGCTGCGCGAGCAGGGTGACCGACGCGGGGTGGGCGAGGGCGTCGGGCCACACCCGGCCGCCGGTGCGCCGGGCGGTGAGCACCCGACCGCCGACCCCGGCGGCGTAACCGGCCAGACCCCAGGTCCGTGATCCCCTGCGGCACAGGGCGACGACCGGGAGAACGTAGAACCACCCGAGCGCCAGAAGGACGGCGACGGCGCCGGCCGGCGAGCCGGTGGACCACAGCGACTTGGCGTACCCGTCGCGGAGGTCGGGCCAGCCGTCGTACATCCGGCAGGTGGCGATGCCCGTGCCGTCCGCCACGCCGCCACGCCCACCGCAGCGCTTCACGGCGCGCAGCAGCGCGACGTCCTCGACCACCTCGCTGCGCACGGCGCGATGCCCACCGGAGCGGTCGTAGGCCGCCCGGTCGACCGCGAGGAGCTGGCCGTTGGCCGCGGTCAGCGACGGCCGTCCCGGCCGCGTCGCGAGCGCCAACGGCAGGAAGGTCAGCCACGACCACTGCAGCAGGGGTTGCACGAGGCGGGGACCCCACCCGTCGGCGAGCTGGCGGGGGTAAGGGCTGAGCAGGTCCCAGCCGCTGTCCCGCAGCAGGGCCACCGTGCGGGCGAGCCCGTCGGGCGTCACCACGACATCGGCGTCGACGAAGACGAGCACACTGCTCGCCGGGTCGGCCGCCTCCGCCAGACGTCCACACGCCCAGGGTTTCCCGAGCCAGCCGGCGGGCGGCTCGTCGGCGCCGGAGAGGACACGCACGCGCTCGTCCCCGGTGGTCCGGGCGCGCACGATAGCCAGGGTGGCGTCGCTGCTCGCATCGTCGAGGACGACCAGCTCGGCGCCCGGCGGGAGGCCGGCGAGGAGGGCATCGAGGCAGGGGCGCAGCCGTGCCTCCTCGTCACGAAGCGGGAGCAGCACGCTCACCCGCTCGCCGAGCGGCCGGGCGGGAGGCGGCGTGCGCAGCAGCCGCGCGTTGAGGCACGCGTGGGCGGTCAGCGCCGCTGAGGCGAGGGCGGCGGAGCGCGCCGCTCGTCTCACGGCGGCAGGAGCCGACGGACCAGGGGGAGCGCGACGACGCCCATGCCCAGGCCACCGACGAAGGCGACCGAGGGCCGCCCGAAGAAGGCGACGTTGGCCAGCACGGAGGAGGCGAAGGTCCACAGCCACAGTGCCAACGGCACCGCGTCGCGCTCGGCGTTCGGCACCGCCCGCTCGAGCGCAGGCATGAGCACGAGCGCCGTGGCGAGCCAGCCGAGGTGGTTGACGATGGGGATCCCGTTGAGGGTCAGGCCGGAGGGCGCCCACCGCCAGAAGCCGGCGTGCACCATCTGCGGGTCGAGGAAGAGATCCCAGGACGCGAGAGCTCCTGCCCCCCAGGCCATCACTCCCAGGCGGCTGCGACCCAGGCGTCGTCCTACGGCCAGCGCCGGACCGGCCATCATCGTCCAGGCGAGCGGGATGAGCAGTGGCACCCCGGCCAGCCCTGGGCCGAGGCCGTCGGTGTAGGCGTAGGAGCCGAAGGGCCAGCCGGTGTGGACACCGACCACCTCGGCGAGGAAGCCAACACCGCCCGCGATCAGCAGCAGCCGCAACCCTCGGGTGCGGCCGGCGTCCACGAGGACCGCCGCGGTGAAGAGCAGCACCGTGGCGATGGTCAGCGCTGAGGTGGCAGACCCTCTGGGCACGAGCGGGTACGCGATCTGGGCGAGCACGGCGGCGGCGGCGAGCGCCGGGGCGGACGGTGCGCGCCGGCGGGCCAGGGCCGACGGCAGCGGGTGGGTCGCGAGGACGCTCATGCCGCCGCCCCGCTCAACCCCAGGTCCTCGAGCAGGAGCGTCGCCGCGGTGCGACCGCTCGCGCCCCAGACGCCACCACCGGGCGCGGTCGACGCACCGCAGCGGTAAAGGCCGTCCAGCGGCCCCCGATGGCCACCGAGGCGCCGGGTCGGCCGCCCGCCGAAGGATGCGCGCAGCGTCATGTCGACGTGCATGACGTTGCCGACGGGGAGCGCGAGCTCGCGCTCCAGCTCACGCGGCGTCTGCACGTGCACCGCGCGCACCGACGCGCGGAAGCCGGGGGCGGCCGCCTCGACGGCGTCCAGGATGGGCTCGGCTGCAGCGTCCTCGGTGCCCGCATGGGGATGCCACTGGCTCCACAACGTGATCACGTGCCGGCCGGCCGGGGCGAGGGTGGTGTCGGTGTGGGTGGGGGTCATGACCAGCACCGGAGGAGCCCAGGGCGAGCGGCCCGCGCGGGAGTCGGCCCACGCGGCCCGCAGCCGACCCCGTGACCCGCAGAGCAGCTGCATGCCCGCCCACGCGTCGGCGGGTGCGCCGGACCAGCGGGGCAGCGCGTCGGTGACCACACGGACGACCATGCCCATCCCGGTGCCCACGTCCACCCGTCGGCCGAGCCGCGCGTGCTCGGCGCCGCTGATCGCGAGCAGGTGACTGATGTGGCAGCCGGCCACGACAGCATCAGCCTCGAGCAGGTCACCACTGTGGGTACGCACCCCCGTGACCCGACCACCGCCGGAGACCACCTGTGCAGCAGCATCTCCCAGCCGTACGGAGCCGCCGTCCGAGAGCAGTCGGGCAGCCAGCGCTTCGGTGAGCCGACCGCTCCCGCCGACCGGCCGGCCCGGCGTCAGCGTGTGCAGGGCGGTGTTCCACCCGACCAGGGCCGCGCTGCCCGGGCGGTGGGTGGGCGGCCCGGCCTGCGCGCCGAGCCACGCCAGACCGCCGACCAGCCGCTCGTCGGTGAGGTGCCGCGCCAGCAGCGCGTCACCGCTGCCCAGCCAGTCGCGGGCCCGGCCGCCGAGCTCCCTGCCGTCGCGCAGGGCGCTCGCACCGGGGCGCCCCATCACGTCGAGCAACCGCAGCGCGCGCTCGCCCCAGGCCTCGACGAGCGCGCGGTACCCCGCCGCGTCCACCGGCCCGCAGGCCTCGCGGATGGAGGCGCAGGTCCGCTCGAGGTCGTGCCAGAGCAGGACCCCGCCGCCCGGCGCGGTGGGCATGGGGACGAAGCCCCACGGGTCGACGTCGAGGTAGCGCAGGCCCACGCCCGCGAGGTCGAGCTGCTCGATGATCCCCGTGCGCCGGATCATCACGTGCAGGCTGGAGCCGCGGTCGACGCGGTGGCCCGGCCAGCGCTCGACCGTCGACACGGCGCCGCCGACGACGGTGTCGCGCTCGACGACCTCGACGTCGAGACCGGCTCGCGCGAGCAGGCAGGCGGCGACGAGGGAGTTGTGACCGGCGCCGACGACGACGACGTCGCGCCGCGCGGAGGCCATGGTGGCCACGACACTAGGTGGCCGGCTCGGCACCGGCCGCCTGGAGCGCTCAGCGCAGCCGGGCGGCGAGGATCGCGTACCGCGTGGCGCTGCCCGGGAAGGCGAAGCCCTCGAGCAGGGGCCGGTAGCCCTCCGCGGCGTAGAGGTGGCGCGCCGGGAGCGTCGGGTCGTCGAGCGCGGAGAGCGCCGTCGTGCGCTGGGAGGCGCCGTCGAGGACGGTCCGCAGCAGCCGGCGACCGAGCCCGTCGCCCTGGTGCGCCGGCCGCACGTGCAGCTCGACGACTTCCAGCACGTCCGACAGCCACTCCTCAGCGAGCGCCGGCCCGACCGCCCTGGTCACGACGTCGTGCCACCAGCTGCCCGGGCGACCCGGTGCGGCGTAGCAGAAACCGACGAGCGTGCCGGCGGGGTCCAGCGCCATCGCCCCACGGATGTCATCGCGGGCGAGGTGACCACCCACATGCACCTGCCGGTCGCGAGCCGCCCGGTCTGGGTTGCTCTCGAAGAGGTCGAGGAAGGCCGCCTTGTAGACGGCCACCACGTCGTCGACCCGCTCCCGCAACGGCGCCGCGTCCACCGCGGTCACCTGCACCTGCACCTCAGACCACCTCGCGCGCAGGGTCTTGGCCGCCGAGCGTGCCGGCGGAGGCAAGGACGGCGAAGCGGGCGAAGAGCTCCTCCGCGTACCACCCGTCGGTCGCCGTCCGCCGGACCGCCTCGACGTGCGCCGGCTGCTCGTACGCGAACCGTCGGAGCGCGGAAGCGCTGTCCCACAGGCTGAAGGTGCCCTGGAGGCCGACCGGTGCCTCGCCGACCCCCAGCGCGAGGCGCAGCCCGGGTGCGCCCTGCAGGTCGGCGGAGACGGGGGGTACGGCCCGCCAGAAGGCCGCCGCCCGGCGCAGGACGAGGCGAGCGCGGGTCAGCGCGGCGACCGGCCCGTCCCACCGCTGCGGCACGGGGTCGCCGAAGGGCTCCTGCCGCGACCACCGGCCCCGGCTGGCCAGCGGCCGCAGGTCCACCCGCCAGGACTCCTCCGCCAACCGCGACCACGCGAGTACGACCGGCGATGTCGCAAAACCCTCTGCGGCGGAGATGGTCTGCCAGGTGGTGAGGAGCGCCCAGCGACGGGGGTCGCTGTCGCGGACGGTGAAGGTGCGGCCGTCGCCCGTACCCATCCCCTTGGCGAAGGACAGGCCAGGGGTACGGCGGAGCAGCCGGCGGTCCAAAGCCAGGCGGCTCACCGCGGCGGGAACCTGACGGCCCGGGACCCGCCAGACGTGGAGCAGCACCCGCTCCGGCACCGGCGTCACGGTGCCCACCTCCGGTCCTGCGCCGGCCGCCCTGCCACGCTCACGACCCTAGGAGGGCAGGTCACCCGAGGCTGCCGCGCGCAGGGCGGCGAGGTAGCGGTCGGTGACGAGCCGCTGCGTCACCCGGGTCAGCGGACCGCCGAGCCGGGAGAGCACGGTGACCGGGCGCCAGAAGGTGGTGATCTCCGCGGTGACGCTGGCGGTCGCCTCATCGCTGTCGGTGGGCTCCTCGGTCCCGGGCCGGTGCAGCCGGACGACGAAGCGCTCCTCGCCGCTCTCCGGGTGGCCGGGCAGCGTGCCGTAGGCGAAGCCGCGCGCCGCCGGCTCGTCGACGACCGCCACCACGCGGCAGGGGGCATCCAGGCCGAGCGGGCCGACGCCGAAGCGCTGGGCCACGACCACGCCGACCGCGGTGGCCGGGCCGCTCGCGGTGACGCGCAGGCCGGCGGCCCGGTGCACGCGCCAGCCGACCAGGGCGTCGGCGGCCGCCGCGAAGGCCTCGCGGCCCATGCCGACCACCTCGCGCCGGTGCACGTGGCGGTACCCGGGCGGTGGCACGCCGTCGGTCGCACCGACCTCGTCGTACGTGGGCTGCAGCAGCTCCAGCCGGGCGAGCTCAGGTTCGGCCACGAGCCGACGGTAGGGCGCACCTCGTGTCATCGCCTGCGGCCGAGAGCGGCGGGGCAGGGCCGCGATCGACCGTTGGCTGACAGCACGGATGGCCGCCGGGCGCTCAGGCACCTGCGTGATGCGGGTTTGCTGCGACAACATGCCGCCCGTGGTGGGGCTTCGTACACCCTGGGAGGGGTCGACCCCGCTCCCGGCGGCCGGCTTCCCCGGCCGGCCGAGGACGTCGTGGGCGAGCTGAGCGAGGCCGGTCCGGTGACCACCGCCCTGGTGCGGGAGGCCGCCGGCCTGGAGCGGCCTGCGGTCGCCACGCTCCTGCAGCGGCTCGTCGCCGAAGGGCGTCTGGAGCAGCACGGGGAGCGCAGGGGACCTATCTACACGCGCGCGTCCACGTGAGTTCTTCAACGCCGGGTCGGGGATCGAGCGCGCTCTTCACCAGGCAGCGCATCCCCGCTTGACGGTCCTGCGCTCTCGTCGTACCGTCCTCCTAGATCGAACATGCGTTCGATCGTCTGAGGCGTCGGTCGCGCAGAGCGAGGGGAAGCGCGCTGCTCGGCTGGCCCTCATCAGCATGCCGCCTTCCCCCGGCGCGTGCGCACGCCATCCCGGCGTGCCCGTGATGGAGGAGAGCGGACATGACCCGGTGCCACGCATGACCCGTCGCCACGCATGACCCGTCGCCACGCATGACCCGTCGCCACGCCGACCCCGTCGAGGTGTTCGTGCGCCCCGGCCCGCGGGGCCCGCAGCCCGAGCAGCTCCTCTGGCGCGACCGCCTGTACGTGGTGAGCGACGTCCTCGGGCACTGGGTCGAGGCCGGCGGCTGGTGGCAGGGGCACGCCGCCCGCGCCGTGCTGGAGGAGCTCGAGCCTGCCGCCGTCGGCGCAGTGCAGGAGCTGGCCCTCGCGCCGATCCCCTCCTCGCCCCGCTGGGCCCAGCGGGCGTGGGGCGAGCCGGCCCCCGACATCGGCGCCAGCACCGCACCGACCGCCGTCGACGACCACGAGCGCGAGGTGTGGCGGGTCGAGGCCCGCGCCGGTCGACACGGCACCGGCGGTGTCTACGACCTCACCACCGACCCGGCCAGCGGCCGCTGGTGGCTCACCCGCGTCAGCGACTGACCGACCACCCCGACCACCCGAGAGGAGCCCGCATGGCCACCGCCCTCGACGCTGCCCCGACCGCCCCGGCCGGGGCACGCACGCTGCCGCCCAGCGACCTGCCGACCAGCGACCTGCCGACCGGCGACCTGCCGACCGGCGACCGGCCCACCAGCGACCGGCTCCGCCGCAGCGCCGTCGAGCTGCTCGCCGCCGCCCGGCGGTGCCTGGCCGAGGCGGTCACCACCGGGGACCCGGTCGACCCGGCCGCCGCCGCGGAGCGCTACGCCCTCGCCCACCTCGCGGCGCTGCGGACCGCGGCGGCCGTCCTCGCGGTGCGGGCCAGGCCCTCGCGCACCCGCGCCGGGCGGCCGCGCCCGGTCTGGCGCGTGCTTGCGGTCGTCGCCCCCGAGCTGGCCGAGTGGTCCACGCTCTTCGCCGCGGGGGCGGCCACGCTGGCCGCCGCCCGGGCCGGGGTGCGGGCCGTGTCGGCGCGCGAGGCCGATGACCTGCTACGCGAGGCGCAGGCATTCCTGCGCACCGTCGAGGACCTGCTGCCCGCTGCGGCTCCGCCCGTCCTGGTGGCGCAGGGCGACGGCGGCTGAGGTGGGGGAGAACCTCGAGGCGGCGGGTGCTCGTGCCTCCCGCGCGGTGCGGGTGCGCACCGGCGACCTGACCGGAGGGGCGAGCGACCCCTTCGTGCACCTGCACGTCGCGAGCGGGCACTCGTTGCGCCACGGCGCGTCGCACCCGCACGTCCTCGTCGAGCGGGCCGCGGAGCACGGGATGGACCTGCTCGGGCTCACCGACCGCGACGGGCTCTACGGCGCGGTCCGCTTCGCCAAGGCCTGCACGGCGGCCGGCATCCGGCCCGTCCTGGGGGTCGATCTCGCCGTCGCCCCCGCCACCCACCCGGCGCTGGCCCGGCGCGGTGATGCGGGCTGGGCCGCCGGTGCCGTGCCCCGTACCCACCAAGCCCACCAGGCCCCGCGACGCACCCCCGCGCGCGGCGGGGCGAGCGTCGACCCCGGGCTGCCGAGGGTCACCGTCCTCGCCGAGGGCAAGGCGGGGTGGGGAGCGCTGTGCCGGTTGGTCTCCGCCACCCACCTCGCCGGGGAGCGCGGCACCCCGGTGACCACGCTCGAGCTGATCGCCGACGCCGCCGCCCTGGGCTCGCTGGTCGTCCTGCTCGGCCCGGCGAGCGAGCTGGGCCGCTGCCTCGCGCACCGCCGGGCCGACCTCGCGCGGGCCCACCTCGAGCGCTGGCGCGCGGCGCTGCCCGACCCCCGTACCGGTCTGGTCCTCGAGGTCGTCCACCACCGCGGCCGGACGGAGGGCGGGGAGAGCGACGCCGCCCGGGCGGGGCGGCTGGCCGGCTTCGGCGGGGAGCACCACGTCCCGGTGGTCCTGACCAACCTCGTCCGTTACGCCGACCGGCGGGACGCCCCGGTCGCCGACGTCCTGGACAGCGCCCGGCGGTTGGTACCCCTCGACGCCCGGCACGTCGAGCGCACCACCGGCGAGGGATACCTCAAGAGCGGCAAGGAGATGGCCGACGTCGCCGACGAGGTCGCCCGCGCCGCCGGGTGGGGACCGGACGGCGGTGACCGGCTGCTCGCCCGCACCCGGGCGCTGGCCGAGCGGTGCGCCCTCGACCCGCGCGCCGACCTCGGCATCGGTGAGGTCCACTTCCCCGAGCTCGCGGTCAGCACCGCCGGCTGGTCGAGCGCCGGCACGACCAGCCCCCGCGGTGGCTCCAGCGCCGGTTCGGGCGACGCGGTGCTGCGCGCGCGGTGCGAGGCCGGGCTCGGGTCGCGCGGGCTGCGGGTGGACCGCACGGTCACCGAGCGCCTCGACGCCGAGCTCGGGGTGATCACCAGCCTCGGCTACCCGACGTACTTCCTCGCCGTCGCCGACGTCGTCGACCTCATCCGCGGGATGGGGGTGCGCTGCGCCGCCCGGGGGTCCGGCGCCGGGAGCCTGGTGACCTACCTGCTGCGCATCAGCGACGTCGACCCGCTCGAGCACGGCCTGCTGATGGAGCGCTTCCTCTCCCCGCTGCGCCACCAGCTCCCCGACATCGACATCGACGTCGAGAGCGCCCGGCGGACCGAGGTCTACGAGCGGGTCCTCGGCCGGTACGGCGGGGAGCGCTGCGCCTGCGTGGCCATGACCGACACCTACCGGGTGCGCCATGCGATCCGTGACGTCGGCGCCGCCCTCGGCATGCCGCCCGGCGAGATCGACGTGCTGGCCAAGGCCTTCCCGCACATCAGGGCCAGCCAGGCCAGGGCGGCGCTGCGCGACCTCCCCGAGCTGCGCGCGAGCGGCATCGACGCCGGCCGGCTGGACCTGCTGCTGAGCCTGGTCGAGCGCCTCGACGGGCTGCCGCGCCACATGGCGCTGCACCCGTGCGGGGTGATCCTGTCCGACCTCACGCTGCTCGACCGCACCCCGGTGGAGGCCAGCTACCTCGGCTTCCCGATGAGCCAGCACGACAAAGACGACGTCGAGGACCTCGGGCTGCTCAAGCTCGACCTGCTGGGCATCCGGTTGCAGTCGGCCATCAGCCACGCCGTCGGTGAGGTCGCGCGGGTCGACGGTGAGGTCATCGACATCGATGCCGTCCCGCGCGACGACCCCGACACCTACGCCCTCGTGCAGTCGACGAAGACGCTGGGCTGCTTCCAGATCGAGAGCCCGGGTCAGCGGGAGCTGATCGGCAAGTTCGGCCCGGAGACCTTCGGCGACCTCATCATCGACATCAGCCTCTTCCGACCGGGCCCGGTCAAGAGCGACATGGTCCGGCCCTTCCTCGAGGCGCGACGCGGGTGGTCACCGGCCGTCTACCCCCACCCCGATCTGGAGCCGGTCCTCGCCGAGACCTGGGGCGTCGTCGTCTTCCACGAGCAGGTGCTGCGCATCGTCGCGACGATGACCGGGGTCACCCTCGCCGAGGCCGACGAGGTGCGTCGCGCGCTGGGCGACCCCGCCTGCCACCAGGAGGTGCACGCCTGGTTCTGCGACGCGGCACTCGAGTGCGGCTACGACGTGGGGACCGTCGAGCGGGTGTGGGAGGTGCTCGAGGCCTTCGGCAGCTTCGGCTTCTGCAAGGCCCACGCCGCCGCCTTCGCCCTGCCCACCTACCACTCCGCCTGGCTCAAAGCCCACCACCCCGCGGCCTTCCTCGCGGGCGTGCTGACCCACGACCCGGGCATGTACCCCAAGCGCCTCATCCTCGACGATGCCCGCCAGCTGGGCATCACCGTGCTCGGTCTCGACATCAACACCAGCAGCGACACCTACCGAGTCGAGCGGGTCGACCGGCCGACCAGCCCCGAGCCGGACGGGTACGACCACCTCCCTCCCACCGAGCCCACTGAGCCCACCGGGCCCACGGAGCCGACCGGCCCCACTGAGCCCACTGAGCCGACCGGGCCCACTGACCCCACTGACCCCACTGACCCCACTGAGCCCACTGACCCCACTGACCCCACTGAGCCCACGGAGCCGACCGCCCCGCACCACGACCCGCGCCGCCCGCCGCCGCTGCGCCTGCCCGACGGCCGCGGGTCAGGGATCCGCCTCTCGCTCACCGAGGTCAAGGGCATCAGCGACGTCGAGGTCGCCCGCATCGTGGCGGGTCAGCCCTTCGGCTCGCTGGCGGACTTCTGGCACCGCGCCGGGGTGAGCCGCCCCGTCGTGGAGCGCCTCGTCCTCGCCGGCGGGTTCGACGACCTGTACGGCTTCGGCGCCCGCTCGCCCGGCGCGGGGGACCGGCGCGCCCTCACCCGCCGTGACCTGCTGCTGCAGGTCGGCGAGCTCGACCGCTGGTCCCGAGCGGTGGCCCGCGGTGCCCGGGGTGCCCGCAGCACCGCTGGGCGCCGAGCCACCCTCGACCCCACGCCCGCGACCACCGGCCGCCCGCTCGCTGATGTGGACGCCCGGCGGGCCCGCCAGTCCCAGCGGGCGCTGTCCGCGGGCACGACCGCGCTCGACCTCTCCGCCCAGCTGGCCTTCGACCTCGGTGACGACCCCTCGGCGACCGTCGCGAGCGGCCTGCCGGAGATGACCGACGCGGAGCGGGTGCGGGCCGAGCTGGAGGTGCTCGGGCTCGACGTGAGCCGGCACGTCATCGACTTCTACCAGCCCTTCCTGGCCGCGATCGGCGCGACGCGGGCCCGTGACCTGCTCGGCTGCCGCAGCCGCCAGGACGTCCTCGTGGTCGGCGTCAAGGTCGCCACCCAGACCCCTCCGATCCGCTCCGGGCGCCGCGTCGTCTTCGTCACCCTCGACGACGCCACCGGGCCGCTCGACGCGACCTTCTTCGAGGACGCCCAGGCCGGGTACGCCAGCACCGTCTTCCACTCCTGGCTGCTCGTGGTCAGGGGCACGGTCCGTCGCACCGGCCCGCGGGGGGTGAGCCTGCTCGCGAGCGGCTGCTGGGAGCTGCCGCTGCTGCGCGCCACCTGGGAGCTGGAGGGGATCTCGGGGGTCGACCGCGTGATGGCGCAACGCCCGGGCTGGGACGAGCAGGGCGTGCACGGGGCGGCGGGCTCGCGCAGCAGCCGCCCGGTGATGGCCTCCCCACCGCTGGCCAGCGGGACGGTCGGGCACAGTGGTGTGGGCGGGATGGTCGCCGTCTACACCACCGGCGCCAGGGTCTCGGCCTACGCCGACGTCAAGCCCAGCGGGGGCGACAGCAAGAGCGCGCCGCGCAAGCTGTGGCACGCGAGCCAGGGCAGCAGCGGTGGGTGAGCGCCGCTGCGGGGCAGCCGCTCCAGCGCCCCGGCCGCCTAGGGTGCGCCCATGGTCAGCGGCGCGGCGGAGGTCGGCGGCGCGCGCGAGCGCCCTCTGCGCGCACCGCGCCAGGGCTCGCTGCTGGTCTCGGTCCTCGACGCCCTCACCTGCCTCGGCCCGGGGCCGCAGCACGTGCTCGACGTGGGTGGCGGCACGGGTGGCCTGGCCGTCCCCTTGGCGCAGGCCGGTCACGCCGTCACCGTCGTCGACCCCAGCCCCGACGCCCTGGCCGCGCTGGAGCGGCGGGCCGCCGAGGCCGGTGTCGCGGCCATGGTCACCGCCCTGCAGGGCGACCTCGACGGCCTCTCCCGGCTCGCTCCCTCCGGCGGCGCCGACGCCGTCCTGTGCCACCGCCTGCTCGAGCGCGTCGAGGACCGGGCGGCGGCCATGGCCGCCGTCGCCGGCGCGACCCGTCCGGGCGGGCTGGTCAGCGTCCTCGCCGCCAACCGCCTGGCACTCGTACTCCAGCGCGCCGTTGCCGGCCGGCTGGCCGGCCTCGCCGGGCTGCTCACCGCAGTGCCAGCTCCCGGGCCGCTGGACCGCCGGGAGCTGGTCGCCCTGGCGGGGGACGCCGGGCTGCTGGTCACCACGGTCGCCGGGGTCCGCGTCCTCAGCGACCTCGTGCCGGGAGCCCTGCTCGACGACCCCCACTCGGCGACGGCGCTGCGGGCCCTGGAGGAGGCCGCCGCCGAGCACCCCGCCCTGCGCGAGGTGGCGTCCCAGCTGCACCTGCTGGCCCGCCGTCCCTGAGCCACGGCGATGAGCCGCCAGCCGGTCCCGATCCCCCTGCCGCCGCCGAGCGCGCCACCCGACGACACCGGTTGCGACGTCCTGCACGTCGACATGGACGCCTTCTACGCCAGCGTGGAGGTCCGCGACCGCCCCGAGCTCGCCGGTCAGCCCGTCATCGTGGGGGGCGCCGGGGGTCGCGGGGTCGTCCTCTCGGCGACGTACGAAGCCAGGCGCAGCGGCGTCCACAGCGCGATGCCGATGGGACGGGCCCGCCGGCTGTGCCCGCGCGCGATCGTCGTACCGCCCCGCTTCGAGCGCTACAGCGAGGCGAGCGCCGGGGTGATGGGGGTCTTCCAGTCGGTGACGCCGCTGGTCGAGCCGCTGAGCCTCGACGAGGCGTTCCTGGACGTGACGGGTGCCCGTCGGCGGCTCGGGCGCCCCACCGCGGTGGCCACCTGGATCAAGGCCCAGATCGCCGACGAGCTGCGGCTGACCTGCAGCGTCGGGGTGGCGAGCACCAAGCTGGTGGCCAAGCTCGCCTCCACCCGCTCCAAGCCCGACGGTCTGCTCGTGGTCCCGGCTGCCGGGGTCATCGCCTTCCTGCACCCACTGCCCGTCGAGGCGCTGTGGGGGGTGGGGGAGCGGACCGCCGAGCAGCTCGTCCGCCTCGGCCTGCACACCGTCGGTGACCTGGCCGCCACCCCGCGGGCCACCCTGCAGCGAGCCCTCGGCGACGCGCTCGGTACGCACCTCGCGGCGCTGGCCTGGGGCCGCGACGAACGGGCGGTCGTCGCGGCGGAGCGGGCCAAGAGCATCGGTGCCGACGAGACCTTCGCGCGCGACGTCGACGACCCGCTGGTGGTCCGCCGCGAGCTGCTCCGGCTGGCGGAGAAGACGGCCGGACGGCTGCGCGCAGCCGGCTACGTCGGCCGTACCGTCTCGATCAAGGTCCGCTTCGCGGACTTCACGACCATCACGCGGTCGCGCACCCTGCGCGACCCCACCGACGTGGCCGCGGTCGTGTACGCGACCGCCGGCGAGCTCTACGACGCGCTGCACCTCGACCGGGCGCGGCTGCGCCTGGTCGGGGTGCGGTTGGAGGGGCTGACGCCCGCGGCGCAGACGCCGCAGCAGCTGCTGCTGGGCGACGAGGGGCCCGGCCGGAGGGACGCCGAGGTGGCCGCCGACCGCGTCGTGCGGCGCTTCGGCAGGGACGCCGTGCGGCCCGGCAGCCTGCTCGAGCCGCCCCGTCCGCCGCCGCCCTGACCCCTGCTGGCCGCGGACACCACCCGGGTCCGTGCTCCGGCTTCCCGTCGGACGCCGGGGACCGCATACTGAGGTGGGAGAGCGGAGCCCCAGCGCTCGACCAGCACCCACCTCAGCACCCACCGCAGCGCTTGCCGCCAGGCACGTATGGAGGAGCCCCGTGCCGCTCTCGGAGAACGAGCAGCGTCAGCTCGAGGCGATCGAGCGCGCCTTCTACGCCGACGATCCCAAGTTCGCTGCGGCCCTGCACACCACCGACCTGCGCTCGCACGCCCGGCGGCGCCTGCGTCGCGCCATCGCGCTCGTGGTCATCGGCGTGATCATGCTGCTGCTCACCTTCGCCAGCGTCTGGGTCGGCATCGCCGGTTTCGGCCTCATGTTCATCGGGGTGCTCGCCGGCCTGGGTGCGCTGCGCCGCCTGCGCACCGGCGCGTCGAGCTCGACCCGTTTCGTCATCCCCGGCGTCGACGACCCCTCCGCGACGGTCACCCGGCTCCGTCCGCGCAAGCGCCCCAACCCCGGCCGGAGCCCCAGCGGAGGGTGGCGCGAGCGGGTCGAGGAGCGCTGGCGTCGGCGCTGGGAGGATCGCGAGACCTGAGGGGCCGATCTCCGCCATCACGACCGGGTCGACGACCGCGGCCGGCCGGGAGACGCCGGGTGCACCACCACCGTCCAGGGCTCAGCCCCGTCCAGGGCTCGGCACCGTCCAGGGCTCCCCCCCGTCCAGGGCTCAGCCCCGGTGCCGCCGGTGGAGCACCGCCCCGATCACCCGTGCGCCGGCCCGGCGCCGGGCGGCGCCCACCGCACCGACCCGTGCGACGGCCGTGCCCCCGAGGCGCGCGAGCACCGAGGGTGGCGCTGCCAGCGCCATGACCCGGCGCCGACCCCGGGTCGCGGCGAGCAGCGAGCTGCGCACGAGCACCGCGTCGCGACCAAGCCCGTCGGCGTCCACCGGTCCCGGGTCCGCCGCGAAGAGCGCCCGCTCCCTGGCTCTGGTCAGCCGGTCCAGCGCCGCGCGCGCGTCGAGCTCCGGCGCCGCCTCGATGACCTCGCCCCGGGTCCCGGCGAGCGCTCCCCGCCGGACGGCGGTCGCTCGACCGCCGGCGGACGGGCCCGCGCTGCCCAGGCCGAGGGCCAGCGAACGACCGGTCGCCCGAGGGCTCCCGCCGACCACCGCGAGGTGGACGTCGGCCGCGGTGTCGAGCAGCTCGCTCCACAGGGCCTGCGCCACCCGGCTGGGATCACCGGTGGTGGCCAACCGGCGGCGGCGCAGGAGCAGCCGGAGCAGGGCCGGCACCAGCAGCAGCAGCCCGACGGCCAGCACGGCGAGCAGCGTCACCAACCAGCCGTGCCCGTGGTGGGCGGCCGCTCGGGGGGCTGCCGGCGCACGGCTCGCCGGCGTCGTCGGGTCGTCGATCTTGCCGCTGGCACCCCGAGCGGTCGTGCTCGGCGTCGGGACGGGCACCGCGCTGACAGCGCCCCCCGTGCTCGGCAGCCCGGTGCGGGGGGAGTAGGTGGGGTCGAAGCCCGCCGTGTCCGGCCGCGGTGTCGGGTCGAAGCGGACCCACCCGACCCCCTCGAACCACACCTCGGCCCAGGCGTGCGCGTCCTTGTTGGTCACGTGCCACGCCCCGTCGGCCATGCGGGTGCCGGGCGTGAAGCCCACCGCGACCCGGGAGACGAGGCCGAGGCTGCGCGCCATCAGCACGTAGGTCGAGGCGAACTGCTGGCAGAAGCCGCGCTTGGCCGTGAGGAACTCCTGCACACCGGCCGCGCCCTTCGCCGGGGTCACGGTGGTGTCGTAGCTGAAGCCGCCGGTGCGGGACAGGTAGGTCTCCAGCGCCAGCGCGCGGTCGTAGTCCGACGTCGCCCCCCCGGTCACCGCCCCCGCCTGCGCGGTCAGGAAGGACAGGGCCGTCGGCAGGGACAGGTCGATGCCCAGCCGGGCGGGGTCGCTGGCGATGCTGCTGGCCGAGGCCCGCAGCTGCGCGACGCTCGGCGCGGGCACCGCCGAGGTGACCTGCACCGTCAGGTTCCGGGTGTCATCACGCGTGCTCTGGCTGATCACGGTGCGCAGCCGCCCGAGCAGCACCCAGCGGCCCTCCGAAGGGCGCACCGCCACCGGGTCGTAGGGCAGCGGCAGGTAGTGCTCCGCGAGCCGGTCGCCGATCGACACGGTCGCGTGCACGGACACCGACGCGGCAGCGGGGACCGGCGCGGGCACGCCGTCCTGCACCGGGGAGGGGCGCTGGGCCGACTCGGTCTGGATGGTGAACTCGTTGCCGTCGAAGGCGTCCAGCGAGGTCAGCCGCAGGTAGTCGGGGTGGTCGGTGCGCACGGTCAGCAGCTCGGCGGTGGCGCTCTGCTGCAGCTGGGCGGAGACGGTGACCAACGGGGCGAAGACGGTGATCTTGCCGTTCCCCGAGCCGCAGCAGCCCGTGGGGTCACCGCCACCGGAGAGCAGGTCGTGCGACACCTGGGGTACGAGGGCGGGCAGCAGCAGTGCCGCCCCCAAGGCCAGCACCCCGAGCCGGCCCGCGGATGCACCGAGCACAGCGACCTCCTGGCCGCCGGTCGGGCCCAACGACCGGCCCCAGCGCCGCGAGCGGTCCCGCCCGTCGGCGAGCAGCAGCAGTAGCCACCCGGCCACCGCGAGGAGCACGGCCGGCACGCCGACGCCCCCGTGGCGCACGGCGGAGGGCACCACGACGAGCGCCAGCAACGGGATCCCGGCCAGGACGGGGCGTCGTCCGGTGACCGCGAGCAGGTCGACGGCCGCGGCGACGACGTAGACACCGGCGATGAGCAGCAGCCGGAGCCCGTCGGTGTAGGGGGCCGGCGGGCTGTAGCCCGCGATGTCGTCACCGCCGGCGCTGATCAGGGCGCGCAGGTCGGTCACGGTCGCGCCGGTGGGGATGCAGCCCAGCCACGCGTGGCGGGGCGCACAGGCGGCGGTCACCAGCAGGACCAGCGCGAGCGGGGTGAGCAGCGGGAGCAGCGGCGCGGGGCCGGGCAGGCGGCGCACGAGCGCCCCCGCAGCCATCGCCACCGCGATGGTGAGGATGGTCATCGGCAGCCAACCGGCGTGCAGCGCCGCGTGCAGCGACAACGCGGCCAGCAGGGTCGCCAGGCCGCCGAGCAGCGTCGTCCCGGCCCGCACCCTCACACCGGGACCCCGAGGGTGGCGTCCGTGCGGACGGGGACCGCGCCGGGATCGGCGGCGGCGGTGCTGCGGGCCGCCTCCGACCAGGCGGCCGCGAGGCTGTCGACCTGGCCGAGGACGCCGACCCGCCACCCGGCCGTGGCGAGCAGGCGAGCCGCCCGTCGCACGCTGGGGGAGCGCTCGGCCACGGCGCCGTCGCCCCAGCGCGTCGTGTCCAGCAGGAGTGCGACGCCGGTCGCCGCGCCGCGCCCGCGGGCGAGGGCCTCGACGTCGTCGTCGGACAGGGCGCCCAGCACGGCGACCAGCACGCCGGCGCGGCCGCCGGTCCCGCCGACGAGGCGACGCAGGCCAGGGGTGAGCGCGCTGCCGTCCCCCGCCGAGATCGCCGACAGCGCGTCGAGCAGCTGCGGGGCCGCCAGCTCGGCCTCCGCGGCGGCGAGGTCACTCCCGTCGTCGGTGACCGCGCGCAGCGCGTACCCGTCCCCGGCGAGGTGGGTGCCGACCGAGGCGGCCAGTCCGACAGCGCGCTCCCACGATGAGATCGGTCCGGCGCCTCGGTGGGCGGCGGAGCGGCTGTCGAGCAGCAGCGCGGCGCGGCTCTGCCACGGCTGCTCCTCGCGCCGCACCATCATCTCCCCGGTGCGCGCGGTGGTGCGCCAGTGCACGCGGCGCAGGTCATCACCCCTGCGGTACTCGCGGACGGCCGAGTCGTCGTCGCCGGTCGAGGCCAACGACCGCCCGCTGGCCTCGCCGCTGCCGCTCCAGGCGCTGCCGAGGGAGAAGCGCGGCAGCGGCTCGACCACCGGCACCACGACGACCGAGTCGACGGCGGTGGCGCTGCGCCGCACCTCGACCAGACCGAAAGGGTCGCCCACGCGCAGGTCGAGGGGTCCGACGCGGTGCCGGCCGCGGGCCGCGCCGCGCACGCTGTAGGCCGCTGCCCGCCGGCCGCCGCCCTCGACCTGGCTGAAGGAGAAGCGCGGGCGGGCGCCGAGGGCGGCCGGCACGGCGTCCTCGGCGAAGAGCGACGCGGTGGGCAGCAGGGAGAGGTTCTCCAGCTCGAGCAGCACCTCGGCGCTCGACCCGACAGGTACGCGCAACGGCGTGACCGTGCGGGTGCAGGCAACCCGGAAGCGGGTGCGGGTGACGACCGCGGCCGCCAGCAGGGGCAGCGTCACGAGCAGCACGCCGACCCGCTGCAGGTCGACCACGCCGGCCACCCAACCGAAGACCGCGAGGGCCAGCCCGGCGACGAGCAGGCTGCGCCCGCGTCGGGTGAGCGAGCGCAGTGCCGGGGCGAGCTTCGCGGGCACGGGTGCGGCGCCGCTCAGCGCGACCGGGGGGGGCGCCCCGCGCCGGGTACGGGTGTCGCAGCGACCACGTCGGCCACGACCTGCGCGGCGGTGCGCCGGGCGATCTGCGCCTCGGCGGTGAGCATGAGCCGGTGCGCGAGCACCGCCTCGGCCAGCTCGGCGACGTCGTCGGGCAGGACGTGGTCGCGGCCGTCCAGGGCGGCCGACGCCCGCGCCGCCCGCAGCAGGTGCAGCGTCGCCCGGGGACTGGCACCGAGGCGGAGGTCGCGGTGCGTGCGGGTCGCCGTCACCAACGCGATGACGTAGGAGCGGACCGCCTCGGCGACGTGCACCCCGCGCACGACCTCGGCCAGCTTGGCGATCTCGTCGGCGTCCACCACCGGCTCGAGGTCGTCCAGGGGGCTGCCGCTGCCGTGGCTGTCCACCATCGCCAGCTCGGCCGCCGGATCGGGGTAACCCATCGACAGGCGCGCGGTGAAACGGTCCCGTTGGGCCTCGGGCAGGGGGTAGGTGCCCTCCATCTCCACCGGGTTCTGCGTCGCGACGACCATGAAGGGCGGGTCGAGGACGTAGGTCGTGCCGTCGACGGTGACCTGGCGCTCCTCCATGCACTCGAGCAGCGCGGACTGCACCTTGGGCGAGGCCCGGTTGATCTCGTCGCCGACGACGATGTTGGCGAAGACCGCGCCCGGGTGGAACTCGAAGGTGCGCTCCTCCTGGCTCCAGACGCTCACCCCCGTGACGTCGCTGGGCAGCAGGTCGGGGGTGAACTGGATCCGCCGCACACTCGCGTCCACGGCCCGGGCGAGCGCCTTGGCCAGCATCGTCTTGCCGACACCGGGCACGTCCTCGATCAGGAGGTGCCCCTCGGCCAGCAGCACGACGATCGCGGTGCGGACCACAGCCGGCTTGCCGTCGATCACCTGCTCGACGGCCCGGGCGACGGCTCCGGTCACCTCGGCGATCCGCGCGAGGTCGGCCGCGCTGGGCACCGGGGGACCCGCCGTCGCGCGTGCTCGCGCTGGGGTGCTGGCGGCGGCTCGCGGCGCGTGGTCCGCGGGCACTGACGTCCGGGCCACAGCAGGCCTCCAGGGAGCGGGTGGGTGCTCCCGGGAGTCAACCACGCGGCTGGTGCGTGCACCGGGCCTTCCCGCACAGCGGCGACGGTGGACCCCACGGCTGCGGCACCTCGACGGCAGGGTCAGCCAGCTCCGGGTGATCAGCCAGCCGTGGACCGACCCGGTGCTGCGCCCGGTGACCCGGCTGCGCTCGGGGCGGCTGCCCACCGGGCCGCACGAGGCGGCCGTGACGCCCCGGCTGGCGCGGGCGCTGCCCCGCGGCGCCACGATCACGCTCGGCACCGACCCGGAGCCCGTACGGGTCGTCGGGGTGGCGGCCGTGCCGGCCGACCAGAACGACGACGTGGTGCTCGCCGGCCCGGGGGGCAGTCCACGCCGACGGCGCGGCGACGCAGGTCTACGGCGTGCTGCCCGCGGGCGCCTCGGCAACCGCGGTGCAGGCCGCCCACTCCGTGCTGCAGACGCGTGCCGAGGTCGCCGCAGCGGCGTCACGATCCGCGACCGCCAGCTCCCGGCAGGTGGGTACGGGGGTGCTCGTCGGCCGGCTGGCGGTGCTCGAGGTGGCGCTGCTCGCCGGGGCGGCCCTCGCGGTGGGCGCGCGGCGCCAGCGCCGCCAGCACAGGCTGCTCCTCGCAGCCGGCGGCGAGCCGCGGCACGTGGCAGCGACGATCCTGGGCGGCGGCCTCATCGTCGGCGCGCTGGCCACCGCTGCGGGGGTCATCGGCGGGATGGCATTGGCGCGCAGCGTCTTCGGGCTCATCGAGCGCCGCGCACCCGGCGGCGGGTGGCAGCGGCCCAGACGGTGGTCGTGGCGGGGGCTCGGGTCGGCGCTCGGCATCCTCGCCGGGCTGGTGCCGGCCGTCGGCGTCGTCACCGCCAGCGGCAACATCTCGTTGCACCTGCCCTGGTCGACGCTCGGGCTCGCGGCGGTCGGCGTACCCGTCGGGCGGCCGCGCTCGCCGCGCTGGTGACCCGGTCGCGCCTGCCGGTGGGGCGGCGCCTCGTCTGAGGGCGGCAGGATGCCAGCGGTGACCACCGCGCCACCCGACGTCAGCCACGCCGAGGTCCAGAAGGTCTTCCACGACCACGAGTGCGCCTACTACGACGAGCGCTTCGCCATCGTGCACGACGAGCGGTCGGCGCGGCAGGCCGAGGCGGAGGTGACCGCACTTCTCGGGCGCCGGCTCCGGGCCGGCGAGGTGGTGCTGGACGCCGGCTGCGGGACGGGGTGGTTCGCCGCCGGGCTGCGGCGTGCCCGACCGGACGTGCGCGTGCTGGGTGGCGACATCTCCACCGGCATGCTCGGGAAGGCCCGCGGCGCCGGTGCGTGGCCGCTGCTGCAGGGTGATGCCACCGGGCTGGCCCTGCGCGACGGCTGCATCGACGTGGTCGTCGCCAGGGGCGTCCTGCACCACCTGCCCGATGTGGCTGCTGCGCTGAGGGAGTGGCGTCGCGTGGTGGCTCCCGGCGGGGCGGTCGTCCTCTCGAGCGAGCCGACGCCTGTTGTCGAGGCACACGGCATGGTGGTGGTGCGGGCGCTGCTGCCGCTGCTGCGCCGTCCGCTCAGCCCGGTCGAGGACTTCTGGGAGGTCGCCTCGATGGCGGCGAACCTTCACGTCTTCACCCTCGAGCAGCTCACCGGCCTGTGCCGCGCGGCCGGCTTCACCGAGGTCGAGCTCCACACCGAGGACCTGCTCTCGACGTTGGTGCTGACCGCGAGCTACGTGACGCACGGGCGGCGGCCGGGGCTGGCCCGGCGACTGCCCTGGCGCCGGGCGGAGGCGTTGGCGCGCGCGGCCGACCACGCCGTCGTGCACCGGGTGGTCCCGCAGCGGTGGCGGCACACGCTGGTCGGCCGGCTCAGCGGCTGACCCGGGAGCGCCGCCGCACCCGACGCCGGAGCAGGACGCCGCCGGCGAGCAGCAGCGCCGCGGCTGCACCCAGCACCACGGCCGGTACCCGCGATGACCGCGCTGCGCCCGTCTGGCCCCGGCGGGTGCCCGTGGCGACGCCGGGGGTGGTCGTACCGGACGGGGTGGTCGTACCGGGTCCGGGGGAGCCGACCGTGGGCGACGCGGCGGGGTCCGTGCTCGGCACGGCCACGAGGTCCAGGGGCCACACGGGCGCGCCGACGGACTCGCTGGTGAGCACGAGCGACCGGCCGTCCCTCGCGTAGGCCACCCCTTCGCCCTGGGGGCTCGGTGGGAGGGCGAAGCGCTGCACCGGTGCGGATGCCAGGGCGAGGCCGAGCTCCGTCGAGCCCGGCGGCACGGCGTAGACGATGGCGTCGTCGTAGGTGCGGAGCACGACCGCGCGGCCGTCGGGACGCACGTCGCCCCCGGTGACGAGGCCGCCCAGACCGACGTGCACCGTGGCTACCCGGGTCATCATCATGCCGGTCGGCGGTACGGCGTAGACACCAGAGACCCCCGTGAGCACCTTGGTCACGATCCAGAGCCGCCCGGTGACCGGGGAGGCGAGCAGCGTCTCGGCGTCGTGCGGCCCGTCGGGGTAGTGCAGCGTACGGATCTCGGCCGCCCCGACCGGACGGCCGCCCGCTGGCTCCGCGACGCCGATCAGCCGCACGGAGGCACGGTCGCCGCGGTTGTCGCCGATGTCGGCCAGCCACAGCCGGTGCGCGGGCGCCAGCGCGACGTCCTCGGCGTCGGTCGGCATGGGGACCGGCAGGGCGTAGGTGGCGGTCACCCGGCAGCTGGCCAGCGAGACGGCGAAGACCCGGGCGGAGTCGCCGCTGTCGTCGTGCGTGAGCACGGTGGCGGGCTCGAGGTCGCTGACGACGACGCCGCTCGACTCGGGCACCACTGCCGAGGAGACGTCGCAGCTGCGGTCGGTCGGTCCTGTCGGGCCGGGTGCGGCCGCGGGGGACCGCTCGGCCGTGGCGCCGAGGAGCAACAGCACCACGGTCACCACCACGGCTGCTGCCCCGGTGCCCGTGCGTCGCTCGCCCTCCACCGTGCCCCACTGCCGGCGCTCCTGGCCCTCCGCCACCACCCAGCCGTGCCTCTCCTGCGGTCCCCGCAGCCCCTGCCGGCTCCGGTGCGCGCGGCTCACCTCACACCAGGCACCGGCGAGCGCCATGCGGACCCCGTCTGCGCCTCACCCGCGCACCCGCCACTCCCACCCCTGACCTGCACGGATGACGCTCGATCGCACCGGCGAGTTGTGGACGGTGGGGCGTAGTGGAGTACGGTGGAGCGCAGTGGAGCAGAGGGGCCGGCTGCGGAGCCGACCGAGGGGGGTGCGGCCGTGCTGGGGGAGCACCGGCCACGACTGGACGAGAAGGGCCGGCTCTTCCTGCCGGCGAAGTTCCGGGACGACCTGGCGGAGGGGCTCGTGATCACCAAGGGCCAGGACCGGTGCCTCTACGTCTTCCCGCAGTCCGAGTGGGCCCGGATCCGGGACCTGCTCCGTACCGCGCCGCTGACCGCGAGCACCACCCGGACCTTCGCCCGCGTCTTCTTCGCCTCCGCCAGCGACGAGCAGCTCGACCGGCAGGGCCGCATCACCATCCCGGCGACCCTCCGGCAGTACGCCGGGCTCGACCGTGACTGCGTCGTCATCGGTGCCGATACCCGTGCCGAGATCTGGGACGCCCCGACCTGGGACTCCTTCCTCGACGGCGCCAACGAGACCTACGCCTCGACCGCCCAGGAGGTGCTCCCCGGCGTGCTGTGAACTCCTGCACCAAAGCCACCCGAGCCGGCTCTGTCCGATGCCCAGCCGCCCGCGCGCTGAGCCTCGCTCCCGCCGCGGCCCTGACGTCCTTCCCCGGCGCCAGGTCCAGCCCTGACGTCCCTTCCCCGGCGCCAGGTCCCGGCGGGAGCGGAGCCCGGCGCACGGTCGCCGCTCCCCCCGACCACCACGGCAGCGCACCGACCACCGCGACACGAAGGGGAAGACCGTGAGCGAGCCGCAGCACGTGCCCGTGCTCTCCGAGCGCGTCGTGGGTCTGCTGGCCCCCGCGCTCCTGGCCCCCGGCTCCGTGGTGGTCGACGCGACGCTGGGGCTGGGCGGCCACGCGAGCGCCCTGCTCGCAGCTGCGCCACAGGCCCACCTCGTGGGCCTTGACCGCGATCCGGAAGCTCTGCAGCGCAGTGCCTCCCACTTGGCGGGGTACGACGGTCGGACGACGCTCGTGCACGCGGTCTTCGACCGGCTGCCCGAGGTGCTGGCCGACCTCGGCATCACCGAGGTGGCCGGCGTCCTGCTGGACCTCGGTGTCTCCTCGATGCAGCTCGACGAGGACGAGCGCGGCTTCGCCTACAGCCGCGACGCACCGCTCGACATGCGGATGGACCCGACGCGGGGGGCGACCGCCGCCGACGTCCTCAACTCCTACGACGCCCGCGCGCTCGCGCGGGTGCTGCGCGAGCTGGGCGAGGAGCGCTTCGCCGACCGCATCGCCCGCGCCGTCGTGCGGGCCCGTGCTGACGCGCCCTTCACCAGCTCCCGCCGTCTCGTCGAGCTGCTCTACGCCGCGGTACCCGCCGCCACCCGCCGCACTGGCGGCCACCCTGCCAAGCGGACCTTCCAAGCGCTGCGCATCGAGGTCAACGACGAGCTCGGCGCGCTGCGCCGCGTCCTGCCCGCGGCCCTCGACGCGCTGGCCGTCGGAGGCCGGCTGGTCGTCCTCTCTTACCAGTCCCTGGAGGACCGCATCGTGAAGAGCGCACTCGCGCCCGGGCTGGTCAGCACAGCCCCGCCCGACCTGCCGTTGCCCCCGCCGGAGACCGATCCGTGGCTGCGCCGCCTCGCCTGGGGTTCCTCGGCCGACGACGGTGAGGTGGCGGCCAACCCACGCGCCGCGTCGGTGCGCCTGCGTGCGGTGGAGAAGACGGCTCCGCGGAGGGCCGCATGACCGCGGTCCGTGCCGACACCTCCGCTGCGGCGCAGGAGCTCCCGCTGCGACGCGTCCTGCGCCTCGTCCCCGCCGCCCGCACCAGCCGCCCGGCCGCCCCCTTCATCGCCCTGCTCGTGGCGCTGCTCGCCGCTGGTCTGCTGGGTCTGCTCGAGCTGAACACGCTGATCGCCCAGGACAGCTTCCGGCTGCACGACCTCGCCGGTCGACAGACCGCGCTCGATGACCAGGAGCAGCAGCTGCGCCAGCAGGCCGGCGCGCTGGACGACCCCACCGTGCTCGCCGCCCGGGCCGCGGCGCTCGGTCTGGTGCCCGGTGGGCCCCCGCAGTTCATGACCGCCCAGGGCAAGGTCATCGGGACGGGGGTGCAGCTGTCCGGTGGCCATTACGAGGGTCACCTGTGGGTCGTCCCTCCCGTCGTGCCGCCGTCGGCAGCCGCTGCGCCCGCGCCCGCCGCGCCCGCGCCCGCGGTGGTCGGTGCCCCCTCGGCCGCGGCACCACCGAGCCCCCCAGCCCAGCCGAGCCCCCCAGCCCAGCCGAGCGCAGCAGCACACCCCGGTGCGGCCCAACCGACCGTCAGCGCGGTGACGCACCCCGCGGCGGCGCGCCCCACCGCGACCGCCCGGCCCAGCGCCGCCGCAGCCCCGAGCGCTGCCCGTCCGATGCCTGCTGCCCGTCCGACGTCTGCTGCCCGCCCGACGGCCGCCGGGGCGACGCCGTGAGCGCGCGCCCCCCCCGGGAGGGTGCGCGGACGCCCCCCACCCGCCGCCCCGCGCGCACCTCCGCGATGGGTGGCCGGCCGACGCGGGCCGCCGGCAGCCGTACCGCCCGACCGGCCAGCGCCCAGGTCGTCGCCCGGATCGGGGCCCGCCGCCCCGTCCGCAGCCGGCGCCCCTCCACGCTCGGGCGCAGCCAGGTCCGGCTGCGGGCCGTCGTCCTGTCGGTGACCGTGCTCGTCGCGCTCCTCGGCGGCCGGCTGGTGTGGCTGCAGGGGCTGCAGTCGACCGCGTACGCCGCTGAGGCCGAGCGCTCCCGGCTGCGCACCACGGTGCTGGCCGCGACCCGCGGGACGATCACCGACCGGTGGGGCCACCCGCTGTCGCAGGACGTCGACGCGCGCACCATCTTCGCCGACCCGAGCCTGATCGCCGACGCTGACGCCGACGCCGCGGCGCTCGCCCCGCTGCTGCATGTCGCGCCGGCGGCGCTGGTCGCCCAGATGCACCGACCCGGTCGCTACGCGGTCCTGGCCACCGGTGTCGACGTCCCCACCGCCCACCAGGTCGCCGGCCTGCACCTGCCGGGCATCGCGGATGCGCGGACCAGCCAGCGCCAGCACCCGCTCGGCACACTCGCCGCCCAGCTCGTCGGTGTCACCCAGGCGGCCGGGCCCGGGGTCTCCGGCGTCGAGGCCTCGGCCGACGCGCTGCTGCGCGGCAGGGCCGGCTCGCTGGCCGAGGAGGTCGACCCGGCCGGCCGGGTGATCCCCAGCGGCATCCGGCACGAGGTGGCGGCGGTCGACGGCTCCGAGGTCAAGCTGACCATCGACCGGGACCTGCAGTGGCAGGCGCAGACCCTGCTCGAGCAGGAGGTGGCCGCCAGCAAGGCGCGGGGCGGTGACGCCATCGTGCTGGACCCCGTCAGCGGCGACATCCTCGCGATCGCCAGCGCACCAGGCTTCGACGCCGCGCAGTGGCCGCACGTCGACCGGGGCCGGCTCCAGCTGCCGGCGGTCAGCGACGTCTACGAGCCCGGCAGCGTCAACAAGGTCATCACCGCGGCCGAGCTGCTCGAGCACCACGTCGCCTCGCCGTCGACGGGGGTGACCGTGCCTGGCACCTACAAGTACCCCGGCCGGCCAGGGCTCGTGCACGACGCCGAGGTGCACGGCACCGAGCACCTCACCTTCACCGGCGTCCTGGCGCAGTCGAGCAACATCGGCACCGACATCCTCGCGCAGGAGCTGGGCAACCAGCAGCTCTACGCCGGGCTGCGCGCCTTCGGCCTGGGCACCAGCACCGGCAGCGGTGTCACCGGGGAGGAGCGCGGGATCATCCCGCCGGTCGCCACGTGGAACCCGGCGCAGGCCTCCACCATCCCCTTCGGCCAGGGCATGGCGGTCACCGCCCTGCAGATCGCGAGCGTCTACGCCACCATCGCTGACGGCGGCGTCCGCGTACCCCCCCGGATCGTGCGGGCGACCACGACGTCCGGGCGCACCAGCTGGCTGCCGCCCCGACCGGCGACCAGGGTCGTCAGCGCCCAGACGGCCACCACGCTGACGACGATGCTCGAGCAGGTCCTGAGCGACAACGGGACCGCGCCCAAGGCGGCCGTCGCCGGGTACCGCGTGGCGGGCAAGACAGGGACGGCGAGCGGGCTCACCGACGGGCGGTACGACGGCGGGTACGTCGGGTCCTTCGTCGGGTTCGCGCCCGCGGACAAGCCCCGCTTCGTCGTCGAGGTGGTCATCGACCACCCCACGGCGGGCTCGCACTTCGGCGGCGACGTGGCCGCGCCGATCTTCAGCCAGATCATGGCCTTCGCGCTCCGGGAGTACGCCGTACCGCCCACCGGCACGCGCGCGCCGCAGCTGCGCCTCAGCTACGACACCCCCGCCTCGAAGTAGCCTGCCGCCCCGTGACCGCAGCCGCGCCGAGGCCGGCGCGGGTCAGCCCCACCCGGTTGGTGGACCTGTGCCCCGACGCCGGCTGCCCCGCCACGGGCCTCCCGACCGGGGCCGTGGTCACCGGCGTCACCCTCGACTCCCGCCTCGTCCAGCCGGGGGACGTCTACGCCGCGCTGCCGGGCGCGCACACCCACGGCGCCGACCACCTGGCGGCCGCCCTCGCGGCCGGTGCGGCTGCCGTCCTCACCGACCGCCCCTTGCCCGGCTGCCCCGTACCGGTGCTGGTCGTGCCCGACCCCCGCGCTGTCCTCGGTGCGGTCAGCGCCCGGGTCTACGGCGACCCGGCTGCCTCCCTCGACCTGTACGGGGTGACCGGCACCAACGGCAAGACGACCACGGCGCACCTGCTCGAGGCGGGGCTCGCCGCCGCCGGCCACACGACCGGGCTGCTCGGCACGATCGGCAGCAGGGTCGCGGGGGAGTCGCTGCCCAGCGCGCGCACGACGCCGGAAGCCCCTGAGCTGCAAGCACTCCTGGCGCTCATGGTCGAGCGTGGCGTGACCGCGTGCGCCATGGAGGTCAGCTCGCACGCGCTCGCCCTCGGTCGCGTCGACGGCTGCCACTTCCGCGCCGTCGGCTTCACCAACCTCAGCCAGGACCACCTGGACTTCCACGGCGACCTCGAGCACTACTACCTCGCCAAGGCCGCGCTCTTCGCGCCGAGCCGCTCCGACGTCGCGGTCGTGGACACCAGTGACCAGTACGGCCGGCGGCTGGCCCAGGCGGTGCGAGCAGCGGGCTCGCCGATGCTCGTGGAGCTGGCGGCCGAGGAGACCGCGCCGACCGCGCTCGCCGGCAGCTTCAACGCTCGCAACGCTGCGCTCGCCCTGCGCATGCTCGAGGCGACCGGAGTCGATGAGACCGCTGCGGCGCAGGGCATCGCGGCGCTCGCGTGCGTACCCGGACGGATGGAGCCGGTGCGCGCCGGTCAGCGCTTCACCGCTCTGGTCGACTACGCCCACACCCCAGAGGCCGTCGCCGCGGCGCTCGCCGCTGCGCGCGCGATGACCACGGGGCGGGTCATCGTCGTGCTGGGCTGCGGCGGCGACCGCGACCGCGGCAAGCGGCCACTGATGGGCGCGGCGGTCGCCACCGGCGCCGACGTCGCGGTGCTCACCGATGACAACCCGCGCTCCGAGCCGAGCGCGGAGATCCTCGCCGCGATGGCGGCCGGTGTGCCCTACGGTTCGCCGGCCGAGGTGCTCGTGATCGCCGACCGGGCCACCGCGATCGCCGTCGCGGTGGGCAGGGCGGGCGACGGTGATGTCCTCCTCGTCGCGGGCAAGGGTCACGAGACCGGCCAGGAGGTCGCCGGCACCGTGCATCCCTTCGACGACCGCGCCGTGCTGCGGTCGGCCCTGCTCGCCGGAGCCGGGGCATGACACCCATGACGCTCACCGAGGTGGCGGCCGCTGTCGGGGGCCGGCTCGACGGGACCGACGGGTCGCCGACCGTCACCGCGGCCGGCCTCGACTCGCGTGGCGTCACGGTCGGCGAGCTCTTCGTCGCCTTCCGCGGCGAGCGCGTCGACGGGCACGACCACGCCGCTGCCGCGGTCGCCGCGGGCGCGGCGGGGGTGCTGGCCGAGCGGCCGGTCGGGGTCCCGGCCGTCATCGTCGACCACGTGACCGCCGCGCTCGGCCGGCTCGCGCGGGCCCAGCTCCAGCGGCTGCCCGACCTGCAGGTGGTCGGTGTGACCGGCTCCAGCGGCAAGACCACCACCAAGGACCTGCTCGCTGTGCTCCTCGGTGACCTCGGTCCGACCGTCTCAGCGCAGGGCTCCTTCAACAACGACATCGGGCTGCCGCTGACCGTCCTGCGCTGCGTGGAGACCACCCGTCACCTCGTGCTCGAGTACGGCGCCCGGGGCCGCGGCCACATCACCCGGCTCACCGAGGTCGCGCCGCCGCAGGTCGGTGTCGTCCTCAACGTCGGGACCGCCCACCTGGGCGAGTTCGGCCGGGTCGAGGTGACGGCGGCCGCCAAGGCGGAGCTGGTCGCGCGTACGCCGGTCGCCGTGCTCAACGCCGACGACGCGCTCGTGCGCGAGATGGCCTCGCCCGGTCGACGCGTGCTCTTCGGTGAGGGGCCCGGCGCGGACGTCCTCGCCACCGACGTGCGCCTCGACGCCGGCGGCCGCGCCTCCTTCACCCTGTCGGCCGGCGGCAGGGACGCGCCGGTGTCCCTGCGGCTGGTCGGGGCGCACCTGGTCTCCGATGCCCTCGCCGCCGCCGCCGTCGCGCTGCACCTGGGCCAACCGCTGCCGCGGGTGGCCCTGCTGCTGTCGGCGGCAGAGCCGGCCAGCCGCTGGCGGATGGAGGTGACCGAGCGCGCCGACGGCGTGACGGTGGTGAACGACGCCTACAACGCCAACCCCGACAGCGCGCGGGCCGCGCTGCAGGCGCTGGTCTCGATGGGCCGACCGACCGGGCGGCGCACCTGGGCGGTGCTGGGCGAGATGCTCGAGCTCGGGGAGGCCGCCGGCGACCAGCACGACGGTCTCGGCCGGCTCGCCGTCCGCCTCGACGTCTCACGCATCGTCTCGGTCGGCGACCCGGCCGGCCCGGTCGGGCGGCTGCACGCGGGCGCCACGCTCGAGGGCTCTTGGGGTGAGGAGGCCGTGCACGTCCCCGATGTGGACGCCGCCCTCGCCCTGCTGCGGGCGGAGCTGCGCCCCGGGGACATCGTGCTGGTGAAGGGGTCGCGCGCAGCGGGTCTCGAGCGCGTCGCCGAGGGGCTGCTCGCGTGAGCGGCTCGACCAGGGCACGCGCCGCGTGAGGGGCGTCCTCGCCGCGGCGGCGCTGGCGCTCGCGATCTCCCTCGTCGGCACGGCGTACCTCATCCGGTCCTTCCGGCGCATCGGCATCGGTCAGGAGATCCGCGCCGACGGCCCGGGCACCCACCTGTCCAAGCGGGGTACGCCGACCATGGGCGGCCTCGCCATCAACGGCGCCACGACCGCTGGTTACGTCGGCGCGCACCTGGTCACCCGTACCGGTCCGACGGCGAGCGGGCTGCTGGTCATCCTCTCGATGCTCGGGATGGGCGCGGTCGGCTTCGCCGACGATTACATCAAGGTCCGCAAGCAGCGCAGCCTCGGCCTGGGCAAGCGCGCCAAGCTGGTCGGCCAGCTCGCGGTGGCCCTCGCCTTCGGCCTGCTCGCGCAGCACTTCTCCCACCACGGCCTGACGCCGGCGTCGGTGCACGTCTCCTTCACCCGCGACACGACGCTGACGCTCGGGGGGGTGGGCTTCGTCGTCTGGGTCTACCTCGTCTTCGCTGGCACCAGCAACGGCGTCAACCTCACCGACGGCCTGGACGGCCTCGCCAGCGGCACCAGCGCCATGGTCTTCGGGGCGTACACCATCATTGCCTTCTTTGAGTTCCGGAGCTCCTGCGGCGGCGCGGGGCTCTCCGGCTGCTACCCGGTGCGTGACCCGCTCGACCTCGCGCTCGTGGCGGCCGCCGGCATGGGGGCCTGCTTCGGCTTCCTCTGGTGGAACGCCTACCCGGCCAAAATAATCATGGGCGACACCGGCTCGCTCGGCCTCGGGGGCGCCTTCGCCGCGCTGGCCATGACCACGCGCACCGAGCTGCTGCTGCTCGTCCTGGGCGGCCTCTTCGTGCTGGAGACGCTGTCGGTCATCGTGCAGGTCGGGGTCTTCAAGGCGACGAAGGGGCGGCGCCGCTTCTTCCGGATGGCGCCCTTCCACCACCACTTCGAGCTGCTCGGCTGGCAGGAGACCACCGTCATCGTCCGCTTCTGGATCATCGCGGGCCTCGCGGTCGCGCTGGGGCTCGGCCTGTTCTACGCGGAGTTCCTCGGGCACGGCACCCGAGCCCTCGGGTGAGCGCACTGCCCGACTGGGGCGGGCTCGTCGTCGCGGTCGCCGGCGGGGGGGTGACCGGCTGGAGCGTCGTGCGGGCGCTCCAGCCGCTCGGCGCCCGCATCACAGTGCTCGACGAGCGCGAGGGACCGGTCACCCTGCCGCCCGACGCCGCACTCGTCATCACCTCGCCGGGGTGGCGCCCCGACCACCCGCTCCTGGTCGGGGCGGTCGCGGCCGGCGTGCCGGTGTGGGGTGATGTCGAGCTGGCCTGGCGGCTGAGCACGCAGCCCGGCGCGGACGCGGGGGCGCCGTGGTTGGTGGTCACCGGCACCAACGGCAAGACCTCGACGACCGGGATGCTCGCCGGCGTGCTCGCCGCCGCCGGGCTCGACGCACCGGCCTGCGGCAACATCGGCCTGCCGGTGCTCGACGCAGCGCTGGCCACCCCGCGGCCGGACGCGCTCGCGGTCGAGCTGTCCAGCTTCCAGCTGCACTGGGCGCCGTCCGTCGTGCCCACCGCGGGCGCGGTCCTCAACGTCGCCGAGGACCACCTCGACTGGCACGGCTCGACGGCGGCCTACGCGGCAGCCAAGGCCCGCGCCCTCGGCGGTCCCGACAGCGTCGCCATCGCGGTGCGCGACGACCCGGGAGCCAGGGCACTGCTGGCTGCCGCACCCGGGCGCCGGGTGGGCATCACGGCCGGCCCGCCGGCACCCGGCGAGATGGGTCTCGTACGCGACCCGGCCGGCGGCTCCCCGCTCCTGGTCGACCGGGCCCTGTCGCCCGGTGCCCCCGCCGAGGCCGACCTGCTGTGCGCGCTGGCGGACCTGCCGTGGGCGCGCGCCGCGCACGACGTGACCAACGCGCTGACCGCGGCCGCCCTCGCCCGGTCGATCGGGGTGCCGGCCGACGCGGTCGCCGCGGGGCTGGGTGGGTTCACGCCCGGCGCCCATCGCGGCGCCCTCGTCGCCGAGGCGGGCGGTGTGCGCTGGGTCGACGACAGCAAGGCGACCAACCCGCACGCCGCGCTCGCGAGCATCACCGCGCACCCGCGCGGGAGCGTGGTGTGGCTCGCGGGCGGGCTCGGCAAGGGCGTGTCCTTCGCCGATCTGGCGCGCGACGCCGGCCCCTGGCTCCGCGCTGCCGTGCTGCTCGGCACCTGCGCGGGGGACATCGCGGAGGCGCTCGCGCGACACGCATCGGCAATCCCGGTCACCCGGGTGGCCAGCCTGGACGATGGCGTGCGCGTGGCCGCCGGCCTCGCGCGCGCGGGTGACACCGTGCTGCTCGCGCCTGCAGCCGCGTCGATGGACATGTTCCGCGACTACGCCGACCGGGGCGAGCGCTTCGTCGCCGCGGTCGAGACGACCGTGGGGGACAGCAGACAGGAGCAGGTGTGACCGCGGTCCCGCTCGGCACGACGGGGCGCTCCCGCGCGCCGGCGTCGGCCGCCTCCAGCGCGCGGGCGGCGGCGCGGGCCGGCGTCCTGCACGGGCCGCTGACGAGCTACCGGCTGGTCGTCCTCGCCAGCTCGCTGCTGGGGGGCCTCGGCCTGGTGATGGTCTTCTCCGCCTCCAGCGTCACCTCCTACGCCGTAGACGGCTCGAGCTACGCCCTGCTGTCCAAGCAGCTGCTCTTCTTCTTCATCGGGCTGCCGCTCGCGCTGGTCGCGAGCCGGCTCTCACCGCGGGTCTACCGCTGGGTCTCCTACCCGCTGCTCGTCGCGTCGCTCGGGCTGCTCGTGCTCGTGCTCGTGCCAGGGATCGGCAGCCATGTGTCCGGTGCGGTCCGGTGGATCGACGTCGGTCCGTTCCAGCTGCAGCCCAGCGAGCCGGCCAAGCTCTCGCTCGCGCTCTGGGGCGCCGACCTGCTGGTGCGCAAGCAGCGGCTGCTCGGCGAGTGGCGCCACATGCTCGTCCCGCTGGTGCCGGTGGCACTGCTCTTCGCCGGGCTGGTGATGCTCGAGCCCGACCTCGGCACCACCATCTCGATGACGCTCGTCGTGCTCGCGCTGCTCTTCGTCGCCGGCGCCCCGCTGCGCATGTTCAGCATCCTGGTCGGGGCCATGGTGGTGGTCGCCGGCCTGCTGGCCGTGCTCTCGCCGTACCGGCTCCAGCGCCTGACCAGCTTCACCGACCCCTTCAAGGACGCGCAGGTCACGGGATACCAGGCCGTGCACGGCTATTACGCCCTCGCGTCGGGCGGGTGGTGGGGCAAGGGCCTGGGCGCCGGCCTGGAGAAGTGGGCCTACCTCCCGAACGCGCACACCGACTACATCTTCGCTGTCATCGGCGAGGAGCTCGGGTTGGTCGGTACGCTGGTCGTCCTCGCGCTCTTCGCGCTGCTCGGGTACGCGGGCTTCCGCATCGCGAGCCGCAACCGCGACCCCTTCGTCCGACTGGCCGCCGCCGCGGTCACGGTGTGGCTCGTCGGGCAGGCGCTGATCAACATGGGGTACGTCGTCGGCCTCCTCCCGGTCACCGGGATCCCGCTGCCGCTCATCAGCTACGGCGGCACCTCGCTCATCCTCACGATGGCCAGCGTCGGGATGCTGGCGTCCTTCGCGCGGCGCGAGCCGGGAGTCGCGGAGGTGCTCGCCGCGCGCGGCCCAGGGCGACTGCAGCGCAGCGGCGAGCGGCTCGCCTTCTGGCGCCGTCCCCAGCCGCGGCCAGCGGCGCGTCGCTCTGGTGGCACCCCTGCCGCACCGCCGCGCAGGCGCCGTCCTCGCCGCTCGACCCGCCGTACCCGTCCGGTGCGCGGCGTACGCCGGGCGTGAGCTCGTCACTCGAGCGGCCCCTTCGGTGACCGGTCTCTCGGTCGTCGTCGCCGGGGGTGGCAGCGGGGGGCACGTCGAGCCGGCGCTCGCCATCGCCGCGGCGGTGCAGGCGCGGGGCCACCGGGCCGTCCTGCTCGGCACGGCAGGGGGGATCGAGGCTCGGCTCGTCCCCGCCCGTGGCCAGCAGCTGCTGACCGTGCCGCGCGTGCCGATGCCCCGGCGCCCGGGCGCAGACCTGCTCCGCCTGCCGGGCCGGCTGCGCGGGGCGGTGCGGGCCGCGGCTGTCGCGCTCAGCGAGGTCGATGCCGACGTCGTGATCGGGGTGGGGGGCTACGTGTGCGCCCCGGCGTACCTCGCCGCGCGACGCCGCGGGGCCGGCATCGTCGTGCACGAGGCCAACCCGCTGCCAGGGGCGGCGAACCGCTTGGGCGCCAGGCTGACCCAGCACGTCGCGGTGACCGTCCCGGGCACCCCCCTGCGGCACGCCGAGGTGACGGGGCTGCCGCTGCGCCCCGAGGTCGCCGACCTCGACCGGGAGGCCGGTCGCCCCGCCGCTCGGGCCACCCTCGGGCTGGACCCGCACCGCCCCACGCTGCTCGTCACCGGCGGGTCGCTCGGGGCCCGTCGGCTCAACGATGCCGCGGTGGGGGCCGCCGCCCGGCTGACCGAGGCGGGGGTGCAGGTGCTGCACGTGGCTGGGCTGCTGCACGGCCAGGGCGTGCGGGACGCGCTGCCGAGCGGGCTCGCGGCGCCGTACGTGGTGCTCGACTACGCCGAGGACATGCCGGCTGCGTACTCCGCCGCCGACCTCGTGCTGTGCCGCGCCGGCGCCGGGACGTGCGCCGAGCTGGCCGCGGTCGGTCTGCCTGCTGTCTACGTCCCGCTGCCGATCGGCAACGGCGAGCAGCGGCGTAACGCCGAACCCACGGTGACGGCCGGTGGCGGGTTGCTCGTGGATGACGCCGAGCTGACCCCCGAGCGGCTCGCGCGCGTGGTCGTGCCGTTGCTGGCCGACCAGGAGCTGCTGCGCGGCATGAGCTCTGCGGCCCGCCGGGCACAGCCCCACCACGCCGCGGGAAGGGTCGCCGAGATGGCCGAGGAAGCAGCCGCGGGGCGTCGGCGCTGAGCGGGACCTCCTCGGGTGCAGCCCGCACACTCCGGACATGCCCGCAGCCACCACCACCGACGTGCAGAGCGACCGCCTGCTGCCGTCGGCGCGTCGGCTGTCCCGGCGCCTCGTGCTCGGGGGTATCGCCGCCAGCCTCGTCGCCCGCAGTGCCGGTCCACGCGGCGCTCGAGCCCAGGACGGGATTGTGCTCGGCGCGCTGGCGGTCGGCATGCCCCATGGCGCGGCCGACGCGGAGCTGCTGCGGCGCAGCACGTCTGGTCGCGCCAGGCTGGTCGGCTCGATGACCGCCTACGGGGGCAGTGCGGTCGCGGCGACGGCCCTGCTGCGACGCGGCGGCCGCCTCGCCGCGGCGGTCGGCCTCGCGGTACCCGCGCTGCACTTCACCGAGGCTGAGCTGGCGTGCTGGCCGAGCCCGCTGAGCGGGCGCTCCGGCGTGCCGCGCGTCCTCGCGGCGACGGCCACGACCGTGGCGATCCCCCGGGCGGTCGGCCTGCTGGGCGGCGCCAAGGGACCCAGCGCAGCGGGCCGGCGCGGTGGGCTGGGGCTGCTCGCCGCGGTCGCTCCGCGCGACCGCGTGCGCCTCCTCCTCACCTGCGCCGCGACCGGCTGCATCGCCGCCGGTCTCGCCCGGGCGGGGGACCGGGAGGTCGCCCTGGACCTGGCGCTGCTGACGGCGGCACCCCTGCTCACCCCGCCGCCGGTGTCCTTCGCCCTGACCTTCGGTGCCTGGCACGCCCTGCGGCACACGGCGCGCGTCGCGGACAGCCTCGCCGCGAGCGGTGCGCTGCCCGCCGGGCTGTCCCTCGGTCGCGCTGCCGTCCTGCTCGCCCGCCGCTCGGCCTGGGCGAGCGCGGTCGGTGCGGCCGGCGCCGCCGTGGTGGCGGTCCGCTCCCCGACGCGCTCGGCCGACGACGCGCTGAGCGCCGTGCTCGGGCTCACGGTGCCGCACCTGGTCACCGTCGCGGCGACCCTGGGCCGCCGCAGGGCCGCTTGAGCGACCCGCGTCGACGGAGGGCGGTGGGGTCCGGCCTGGGAGGATGGGCGGGTGCCTGCGACCCACGACCGCGCCGCTGCGCCCGTCCTCGACCGGGTGCATCTGGTCGGGGTGGGAGGGGCGGGGATGAGCGGGCTGGCGCGCGTCCTGCTCGCTCGGGGCGCGGAGGTCTCGGGCAGTGACGCCCGCGACTCGGCCGTGCTCGCCGCGCTGCGCGCGCAGGGCGCTCGGGTGCACGTCGGTCACGACGGCGCGCACGCGGCGGGCGCCGGCGTGGTCGTGGTGAGCACGGCGATCAGGGCCGACAACCCCGAGCTGGTGGCGGCGCGGGCGGCCGGGACCCCGGTGCTGCACCGCGGCGCGGTGCTCGCCGCGCTGATGGCCGGGCGGCGGTCGGCGTGCGTGGCCGGCACGCACGGCAAGACGACGACGACCTCCATGCTCACCCGCGCGCTGCAGCACTGCGGCGCCGACCCGAGCTTCGCCATCGGCGGCGACCTCGACGCGCCGGGGAGCAACGCGCACCACGGGAGCGGCGACATCTTCGTCGCGGAGGCCGACGAGAGCGACGGCAGCTTCCTGCTGCTCACGCCCGAGGTCGCCATCGTCACCAACGTGGAGGCCGACCACCTGGACCACTGGGGGAGCGCCGAGGCCATCACCGAGGCCTTCCGCTCCTTCGCCGCCCGGGTGCAGCCGGAAGGCACGCTCGTCACCTGCGCGGACGACGTCGGCGCGCGGGCGCTCGCTGCCTCGGCGCGCGCGGCCGGCACGCACGTCCTCACCTACGGTCGGGCGACCGACGCCGACGTCGTGCTGGGGCGGCTGCTGCTGCTGCCCGGAGGGGGGTCGACCGCGGTGCTCTCCGGCGGGGCGAGCACCGCCCTGCGGCTGCGGGTCTCCGGCGAGCACAACGTGCTCGATGCGACCGCTGCCGTCTGCGCCGGCGTGCTGCTCGGGCAGCCGGCGGACGGCTTGGCCGAGGCGCTCGCCGGCTTCACCGGCGTCCGTCGCCGCTTCGAGCCGCGCGGTGCGGCCGGCGGCGTCGTGGTGTACGACGACTACGCGCACCACCCCACCGAGGTGACCGCGACGCTGCGGGCCGCACGGCAGGTCGCCGGCGCGGGACGGGTCGTGGCCGTCTTCCAGCCGCACCTGCCGAGTCGTACGGCCATCTTCGCCGAGGAGCTCGGCGCGGCGCTCGCCCTCGCCGACGCGGTGGTCGTGATGGACGTCTACGCCGCCCGCGAGGACCCCGTCCCTGGCGTGACCGGTGAGCTGGTCGCCCGGGCGGTGCCGGTGGGCACCCCGGTCGTCTACCAGCCGGTGTGGACCGCCACCGCCGCCGCGGTGACCACGCTCGTGCACCCCGGGGACCTCGTGGTGCTGCTCGGCGCCGGGGATGTCACGCAGCTGGCGCCGGTGCTGTTGGCGATGCTCGCGCCGGTGCCGTGAGGGCGACCGCAGACCCGGCCGCCTGGCCCGCGTGGGAGCCGACGGCCGACCCGGTGGCGGTGCGCCACCTCAGTGCCGCGCTCGCGGCCGACGGTGTCGAGGTCGAGGCCGGCCGCCTGCTGGGGCCCATGACGACGCTCAAGGTCGGGGGGCCGGCCGCCGGGTACGTCGAGGTGGCCGCCGAGGTGCACCTGCAGCTCGTCCTCGACCGGTTGGCGGCGTACGACGAGGCCGCCGTACCCCTGCTGGTGCTCGGCCGTGGCTCCAACCTGCTCGTCGCCGACGACGGCTTCCCCGGGCTCGTGCTGCGGCTCGGCGCCGGCTTCCGCGGGCTCACCCGCGCCGGCCCCGAGGTCACCGCCGGGGCCGCGGTCGCCATGCCGGCGTTGGCCGCGTGGGTGGCCGAGCAGGGGCTCGCCGGCCTGGAGCTGGCTGCCGGGGTCCCGGCGACGGTCGGCGGGTCGGTCCGGATGAACGCGGGCGCCCACGGCGGCGAGGTCGCCACCCTGCTGCTGCGGGCTCGGGTCGTGCGAGCGGGGGAGCGACCGACGGAGCTCGACCCCAGTGGGCTCGGGCTTGCCTACCGCCGGAGCGCGCTCCCGCCGCGCTCGGTCGTCACCGCGGCGACCTGGCGGCTGCACGACGACGACCCGGCGGCCGTCCGTGCCCGGCTCGACGAGCTGCGCGCGTGGCGCCGGGCGACCCAGCCGATCGGTGAGCGCACGTGCGGCTCGGTCTTCACCAACCCGGCCGGCGACAGCGCCGGGCGCCTCGTCGAGGCAGCGGGCCTCAAGGGGCTGCGCCGCGGTGGGGCGCGGGTGAGCAGCAAGCACGCCAACTTCATCGAAGTCGACCGGGGGGCGCCGGCCGCGGACGCGCACGCGCTCATCGCCGAGGTGCGCACGAGGGTGCACGAGGCAGCGGGGGTGTGGTTGCTGCCCGAGGTGTGCGCGGTGGGCCGCTTCGCGCTGACCGACCAGGGCACGCGCTGACCGGCCGGTCGGCACGAGCGCCGGAAGGGCGACCCACCTGCACGCCACGCCGCGCCGCGGGTTGACCCTCACGGCGTCACCCCTCTACCTTCCGTGCACGGTGCTGCGCGTGACATAACGTTCACCCTCTACGGGACGGTGAGAGTTGTCCGGGGAGCACCGCGGCGGTGCCGCCCTCCCCTCGGCACCGACGTGCACGTCCGCCCGTCCCCGCCCGCTCCCCCGAGCACCACCCAGCGCCGCGGCCCTGCCGCAGCCCGACGAGAGGCCGACGCCGACCGATGGCAGCCCCGCAGAACTACCTCGCCGTGATCAAGGTCGTCGGCATCGGGGGAGGCGGCGTGAACGCCGTCAACCGGATGATCGAGTGCGGCCTCAAGGGCGTGGAGTTCATCGCCGTCAACACCGACGCGCAGGCCCTGCTCATGAGCGACGCCGACGTGAAGCTCGACGTGGGCCGTGAGCTCACCAGGGGGCTCGGTGCCGGTGCCGACCCCGAGGTCGGGCGCAAGGCCGCGGAGGACCACCGCGAGGAGATCGAGGAGGTGCTCAAGGGCGCCGACATGGTCTTCGTCACCGCCGGCGAGGGCGGCGGCACGGGCACCGGGGGGGCTCCCGTCGTCGCGCGGATCGCCCGCGAGCAGGGTGCGCTGACGATCGGCGTCGTCACCCGCCCCTTCAGCTTCGAAGGGGGCCGCCGCAAGACCCAGGCCGACACCGGCATCGACGCGCTGCGCGCGGAGGTCGACACGCTCATCGTCATCCCCAACGACAAGCTGCTCGACAGCGCCGACGCCAACGTGACGGTCATGGAGGCCTTCTCCAGCGCCGACCAGGTGCTCCTTTCCGGCGTCCAGGGCATCACCGACCTCATCACCACGCCCGGCCTGATCAACCTTGACTTCGCGGACGTGCGCACGGTCATGTCCGGTGCCGGCAGCGCCCTCATGGGCATCGGGCGCGCGCGCGGCAGCGACCGCGCGGTCGTCTCGGCCGAGATGGCCATCAGCAGTCCGCTGCTCGAGGCCTCGATGGACGGCGCCCGCGGTGTGCTCATCAGCATCAGCGGCGGCAGCGACCTCGGGCTCTTCGAGGTGACCAACGCCGCCGAGATCATCCGCAGCGCGGCCGACCCCGACGCCAACATCATCTTTGGTACGGTGATCGACGACGCGCTCGGTGACGAGGTCCGCATCACCGTCATCGCGGCCGGCTTCGACGGCGGCGGCTTCTCCCGAGCCCGCACCGAGGCCCCCCGCCGGGCCGGGGCCGCGGTGCCGGCCGAGCCGCAGGCCGCGCCCCCGGCGGAGCAGATCGACCTCACCGAACAGCCAGGCCGCGACAGCCGCGACGACCAGCTCGCCCGCACCACGCCGCAGCGCACCGTCACCTTCGACGACCTCGCCCCGGAGCGCGACCGCCCGCAGCTCCCCCGCGCGGCGCGGCCGGAGCGTCGGCCGGTCGTCTTCGAAGACGACGACCTCGACGTCCCCGACTTCCTCAAGTAGTGCCGGCGCGGGTCGCCGGCTGCTTCACCGGGCGGTTCGCGGGTGGGTCCAGCTCTGGTGCCTACGGTGACGCCAACCTCGCCCTGCACGTGGGAGACGACCCGAGCGCCGTGCTCGCCAACCGGGCGGCGCTCGCGGCGCGTGTCGGTGTGGACCCTGGTCGGGTGGCCTACCTGCGCCAGGTGCACGGCCGCGCGGTGGCCGTCCTCGAGACCGTGCCGCAGACCGAGCCGGAGGCCGACGCCGCGGTGACGGCGGTCCCCGGGCTCGCGCTAGCCGTGCTGGCCGCCGACTGCGTACCCGTCCTGCTCGCCGACGCGCGCACCGGTGTCGTCGGGGCGGTGCACGCCGGGCGCGAGGGGGTCCGCCTCGACGTCGTCGACGCCGCTGTCGAGGCGATGCGCGCGCTGGGCGCGGTCGACCTCGCCGCCCGCGTCGGCCCGCACATCGGCCGGTGTTGCTACGAGGTCGGCGCCGCCGTGCAGGCCGAGCTCGGCTCCGCCCACCCCGAGACGACTGCCACAGCGCGCAGTGGCCGGCCCTCGCTCGACCTCACCGCCGGCGTGCTGGCGCAGCTGGCCGCGGCGGGGGTGACGCGCGTGCACACCGGGTCGGCCACCTGCACGGTGGAGGACGCGACCCGCTTCTCGTACCGTCGGGACGGGGTGACCGGTCGGCACGCCGGCGTCGTCGTCGCGCGGTGAGCACGCTGCCGGAGCCCGCCGACGGCGGTCGCGACGCCGAGGTCGCCGAAGCCGTGCACCGGGTGCGCGGACGACTGGTGGCCGCCTGCGTCGCGGCCGGGCGACCGGAGCGCGAGGTGACGCTCATCGGCGTCACCAAGACCTTCCCGGTGCGGGACGCGCGCCGCCTGCTCGACGCCGGCGTGGCTGAGCTCGGGGAGAGCCGGGAGCAGGAGGGTGGGCCCAAGGCTGCTGCGCTGCCCTCGGCGACCTGGCACTTCCTGGGGCGCCTGCAGGCGAACAAGGCCGCGCGGGTCGCCGGCTGGGCCGACGTCCTGCACACGCTCGACCGCGCGGAGCTGGTGGCCCGGCTGGCGCGCACGGAGCGGCCGCCCGCGGTGCTGGTGCAGGTCACCCTCGACGGTGACCCCTCGCGGGGCGGGGTGCCGCCGGCCGATGTCGTGCCGCTCGCTGACGCCGCCGCGGCAGCGGGGCTGGTCGTCCGGGGGGTCATGGCCGTCGCCCCACGGGATGCGCTGCCCGAGCGTGCCTTCGAGGCGCTGGCCAGAGTGTCGGCCCGGCTGCGTGCGGCGTACGACGGGGCGACGTGGATCTCAGCCGGCATGTCCGGTGACCTGGAGGCCGCCGTCGCGCACGGCGCGACACACGTGCGCATCGGCTCGGCGTTGCTCGGCGAGCGGCCCCCGCCCGTCTAGAGTCGAGCACCATGCCGGGGCTGCTGCGCAAGTCGATGCTCTACCTCGGGCTCGTCGACGACGAGGAGCAGTACGCGGACGGCTACGGGCCCGAGCCGCGGGAGCGCCGCTCGCGCCGCGACCGCGGCTACGACGAGGCGGAGTACGAGGCCTACGACCCCGGGCACGACGCGGGGGGGTACGCCGACACGTCCGCCGTGGGGGGAACGACCACCACGCTCCGCCCGGTGCGCAGCCGCCCGACCGCCGTGAGCTTCGACGAGCGGGCCACGGCGCGTCCGGCCCGGATCACGACGCTTCACCCGCACACCTACAACGACGCGCGGGCGATCGGCGAGCAGTACCGCCAGGGCACCCCGGTCATCATGAACCTCACCGAGATGGACGAGGCCGACGCCAAGCGGTTGGTCGACTTCGCCGCCGGGCTCACCTTCGGGCTGCGCGGCACCATCGAGAAGGTCACCAGAGGCGTCTTCCTGCTCTCGCCTGACGGCGTGTCCGTCACCCTCGACGAGGGAGCCGGCACCGTCGAGGGCGGGTTCTACAACCAGTCCTGAGGCGGGCACACCTCCGTGACCTCCGTGCACCCGAGCCTGGTCGGCCGCATCCTCTCGGACGTCGTCCTGGCCTACGTCATCGTGCTCGTCGCACGTGCCGTCATCGACCTCGTCCTCTCGCTCAACCGGGGGTACCGCCCGACCGGGGCCGCCGTCGCGGTCTTCGAGGTCGTCTACACCTTCACCGACCCGCCGCTTCGCCTGCTGCGCCGCCTCATCCCCCCGCTGCGGATCGGCAACGCGGCGATCGACATCGGCTTCACCCTGCTGCTCATCGCGCTGCTGGCGATCCGCTCGACCGTGCTCCAGCGCATCTGAACGCCGAGCGTCCATCCTCGTGACCGCACCCACGTCCCCCACCACCGGAGCCACCGTGCCGCTGACCCCGCAGGACGTCCGAGACGTCGTCTTCAAATCCAGTCGCACCAAGCGCGGCTACCTCGAGGAGGAGGTGGACTCCTTCCTCGACCGGGTCGAGTCCGAGCTCACCCGGCTGCTCGACGAGAACGGCTCGCTGCGCTCCCAGCTAGCCGCCGCCCGCAGCGCCGCTCCCACGCTGTCCCCCGCGACCGGCTCCTTCCCGGTCGTCGGCACGGAGCAACCGGCGCTGGCCGCGCAGGGGCCGGCGGGACTGGCGGTGCCGACCGGTCAGACCCCGTTGCCCACCGGCGTCAGCGCGCCGCTCCCGCCGCCCGCGAGCACCCCGGCCTCGGGAGAGCTGGAGGAGATGCTGCGGCGCACGCTGCTCCTCGCGCAGCGCACCGCGGACGCCGCGGTGGCCGAGGCGCACGAGGAGGCCCGACGGCTGGTCGCGCAGGCGCAGGACGACGCTGCGCGCGTGAGTGGGGACGCCCAGGGGCAAGCGGCGGCGACGGTGGCGCAGGCCAGGGAGCAGGCCACGGCGCTGATCGAGTCGGCCGAGCGCGACCGTTCTCGGCTGCTGCGGGAGCTCGAGGGGGACCGCACGCGCCTGGCGGCTCAGGTCGACGCACTGCGCACCTTCGAGGCCGAGCACCGCACCCGGCTGCGCGCCTACCTGGAGATGCAGCTGAGCGAGCTCGAGACCGACACCTCCGGGGAGGAGCAGGCGGCGCTGGCCGCGGGTCCTCCCCAGCTCGGGGTGGGGAGTGCGGCGGGCGCGGCCGATGGCTCAACCGCGACCTCGTACGAGTCGACGCCTCTTCCCGAGCGTCACGACATCGACAGCTCGACCGGCTGGTGGGCTGTCACGCCTGCCGCGCCGGTGTCGACGCCCGTCGCGGCGACCAGCGACCAGCCGCACGACGCCCACCCGTCCACCGAGCCCGCTGACTGAGCCCGACCGCCGTCCCTGACCCTGACCTCGCCCGCCCACCCGGTGCGCGCCGGGAGCCGCCCGTGCCTCGCTAGGCTCCCCCAGCCTCCGCCGTCCAGATCCGAGGGAACAAGACGTTGATCGTCATCAGTGGAGCACTCGTGCTCGTCGCGCTCGTGCTCCTGCTCATCGGCCTGACCATGACCACGCTGACCCTGGTCTGGATCAGCATCGCTGTCAGCGTGGTGAGCGCTGCCTTCCTGCTGCTCGGCGTCTTCTCCCGCCGTGGCGAGCCCGCCGGCGAGCTGGCCGCCACCGGAGCCGTCGAAGGCGTGACGCTGCTCAAGTCCGACCCGCCCACCAGGACGGTGGTGGTCGAGGACGACGAGCAGGACGCTGCGCCGCCTGCGGTCGACGAGGCCGACGAGGCCGACGAGGCCGACGAGGACGACGAGCCAGACGGTGAGGCGACCCGCGAGCTGCCGACCCCCGTCCCCGCACCACGCCGCACGCGGAGCGCGCCCGCACCGACCCGGATCGCTGCTCGCCGCGCGGTCCGCGGCGGGGGGGACGAGGAGGACGCTCTCGCTGCCGCGGTCGCGGGTACGAGCTCCCTGCGTGCCCGGCGCACCGCCGCGGCGGCAGCGGCCGCTCCGGCCAAGGCGACGCGGCAGGCCCCGGCCCGGCGCACGGCAGAGCTGGAGGCCGCAGTGGCCAGCGGCAACGCGGCGGAGATCGCCGCCGCCGAGGCGCCCCGTGCGCGCCGCGCCACCCGGGCCGCCGCCCCCGCGGTCGCCCCGGCCAGCCCGCGGACCGCTCGACCGGCCCGGACCACCGCGAGCACACCTGAGCCCGTCGAGGCGCCCAGCCCCGGCGCGGCCACGGACGAGACGGCGGCGCCCGCCCGCGCTGCTGCGACCGCGCGCCGCACCCCCGCCCGCGCCGCCGCGACCTCGACGGCGGGGGCGGAGGTCGCCAAGGCCACCTCGGCGTCGGGCTCGGCCAGCAAGGCTGCGGCCGGCACAGGCGCGGCGAAGGTGACGGGACCGCCTGCCGCCACGGCGACGGGTGCGACGGCAGCCGCGGCGAAGGCGGCCGCAGCGAAGACGACCGCGGCCAGGACGCCCGTCAAGGCCGCGCCCGTCAAGGCCGCGCCCACCAAGGCCGCGCCCACCAAGGCCGCGCCCACGAAGGCCGCGCCCACCAAGATCGCGCCCACCAAGGCCGCGCCCACCAAGATCGCGCCCACCAAGGCCGCGCCCACCAAGGCCGCGCCCACCAAGGCCGCGCCCACCAAGGCCGCACCGGTGACCACGTCCACCGCCGCCGCCGCCAAGGCCACGGCTGCCAAGGTGACGGCGGCCAAGGCGGCCAAGGCGACGCGGGGCTGAGCCAACTCCCCCGAGCGCACGGCCCTCTGAGCGCACCGTCGGCGCGGCGTGCTGCTCTTCGCCCACCGCGGCGGCCGTCGGCACGCGCCGGAGAACACCCTTGCCGCCTTCCGCGGGGCCCTGACGAGGGGCGCCACGGGGTTGGAGAGCGACGTCCGGCTCTCGGCGGACGGCGTGCCTGTGCTCGTCCACGACGCGCGGCCGCGTCGTGGGCTGCGCCGCATCACGGTGGCCGAGACCCCTCGCAGCGCCCTGCCCACCGCCGTGCCCACGCTCGCCGAGCTGTACGCAGCGGTGGGGTCGGCCGTACCCCTGTCCCTCGACGTCAAGGACGTCCGGGCCGCGGCACCGACGCTCGAGGTCGCCCGCGAGGTCGGTGCGCTCGCTCAGCTGTGGTTGTGCGGCTCGCTGCGCGACCTGCGGCACTGGCGGGCGCTCGACCCGACCGTGCGCCTGGTCCTGTCCACCTCTCGGGAGCTGCTCGACCGAGACCGGGCCGGGGCTCTGCACGAGCTGCGGTTGCTCGACGCGACGGCGGTCAACCTGCGCGATCGCGAGTGGGACGGCGACCTGGTGGCGGCCGTCCGCACCGCGGGTCTGCTTACGCTGGGCTGGGACGCGCACACCCGCCGCAGGGTGCGGCGCCTCGCCGAGCTCGGTCTGGACGGTGCCTACGGCGACGACGTTGACGCCCTGCTCGCCGGCAGCGCGACCGCGCGGTGAGCTGGTGGCTCAGCCGGTGCGGCGGTGGAAGGGGTCACGGGGTGGCGGGACCGCCATCGTGAGGCGGGTGCCCTCGACCGCCATGCCGGTGAGCGCCAGCACAGCTCCGAGCACGGTCGTGGTCGTGTGCCCCTGACCGAGGCCCTGCGCGGTCACCATCGCGCGGTAGATGGTGGCGTAGTGGCGCACCGGGGTGTCGTAGATCCAGTCGACCGACCCGAGGTGCAGCGCACTGCCGTGGCTCCCGCCCGGCCCGTCGAAGGCGCCGCTCCAGACCTGGATGCCGGCGGGTCCGGCGGAGAAGCAGCCGCCCACGCCGACGTCGCGGGCGCGGGCGGCGGCCAGCAGGCTGCGGGCCTCGCGCTCCCGCAGGACCAGGGCCGGGCGAACGTTGGACGCGAGCGCCGGCACCGAGACGGGTGCCGGGAGGCTGACCGCGCGCAGCGGTGGCCACGCGCCCTCGTCTGCGCCCACCGCTCACCCTCCGTCCGTACGGCTGCTGCAGGAGGGCGTCGTCACGGGTGAGGTCGGACTGTAGGCACCGGGGCGTGCGATCTCACCCGCCGGCCACCCGCAGGTAGGTCGTCAGGCCGAGCGCGGCGTCCACCCGCGGCTCGACGTCCACCGGAGGGGTGCCCTCGGTGAAGGCCACGGCCAGCACCTCAGCGGCGACGCTCCTGCCGTGCTCGCGTAGCGCCTGCGCGACCGCCCCCTCGGCCTGCCACCACACCTCGACCCGGTCGGTGACCGCGAGCCCGGTGGCCTTGCGCGCGTCGTTGAGCGCACGGACCGCCTCGCGAGCCACCCCGAGGGCGGTCAGCTCAGGGGTGAGCGCCAGGTCGAGCGCGATGGAGATCCCGTCGCCCGAGGCCACGGTCCAGCCCTCCCGCGGTGTCTCGGTCACGAGCAGCTCCTCCCCGGTGAGCACATGCTCGGCGCGGTCGAGGAGGACCGTCACCGTCCGCGCGACCGGGTCGTACCGCTCGGCCGAGACCTGCGCCGCGACCTCTTCGGTACGGGGCCCGAAGCGCTTGCCCAACAGACGGAACGCGGGCTTGACCTGGATGTCGACGAGCTCGCCGGCGCCGGTCAGCGGCTCCACCGAGAGCACGTTGAGCTCGTCCGCCAGCTCGCGCAGCAGGCTGGGGCGCACCTGCTCGGCGCCGGAGACCAACGCGCGGCCGAGCGGCTGGCGGGTCCGTACCCCGCTGGCCTTGCGCGCCGAGCGGCCCAGCTCGATGAGCCGGCGCAGCTGCCCGACCTCCATCTGCAGGGCGCCGCTCACCCAGCCGACGTCCGGGACGCCCGGCCACGTCGCCAGGTGCACCGAGTCGGGGCCGGTGCCGTCCCTCAGCGCCTCCCACACCTCGTCGGTGAGGAAGGGGCAGAAGGGCGCGAGCAGCCGGGTCACCGTCAGGAGCGCGCTGTGCAGGGTCGACAGCGCGGCGTGGTCGCCGGCCCAGAAGCGCCGCCGCGTGCGCCGGACGTAGAAGTTCGACAGGTCGTCCACGAGCACGGCGATGCGACGGCCCGCGGCCGTCGGGTCGTACGCGTCCAGGGCCGCCGTGACCGCGACCACGGTGTCGGCGACCTCGATCTGCAGCCACTGATCGAGCACTGCGGGCTGCTCGACCGGCCCGGGTGACCAGTCGGAAGTCGCTGCGGCGTAAAGGGTGTGGAAGCTGACGAGGTTCCAGTAGGTGAGCAGGAGCGAGCGCACGACGTCACCGACCGCCGTTTCCCCGACGCGTCGCGCACTCCACGGCGACCCCGAGACGAGCATGAACCAGCGCAGCGCGTCGGCCCCGTGCTGGTCCATCACCACGAAGGGGTCGAGCACGTTGCCGACGTGCTTGCTCATCTTGCGACCGGTCTCGTCGAGGATGGTGCCGAGGCAGAGCACCCGGTCGTAGGAGCTGCGGTCGAAGACGAGCGTGCCGACCGCCATGAGCGTGTAGAACCAGCCGCGGGTCTGGTCTATCCCCTCGGCGACGAGGTCGGCCGGGTAGGCCGCCGCGAAGTCCTCCCGCGAGCCGGGCAGGTGCGGGAAGCCGTGCTGCGCGAAGGGCATCGAGCCGCTGTCGTACCAGCCGTCGATGACGTCGTCGACGCGGCGGCAGGTGCCCTCGCACTCCCGGCAGGGCAGCTCGACGTCGTCGACGTACGGGCGGTGCGGGTCGAGGCCGAGCAGGTCCTGCCCTGCCCGCTCACCGAGCTCGGCGAGGGAGCCCACGCAGACCAGGTGCGTGGGGTCGGTGTCGCAACGCCAGATGGGCAGTGGTGTCCCCCAGTAGCGCTTGCGCGACAGCGCCCAGTCGACGTTGCCGCGCAACCACTCGCCGTACCGGCCGTCGCGGATCGTCTCGGGATGCCACTCCGTCCGCGCGTTCTCCTCCAGCAGCCGTTCGCGGCGCGCGGTCGTCCGGACGTACCAGCTCGGGGTGGCGTAGTAGAGCAACGCGGTGTCGCACCGCCAGCACAGCGGGTAGGTGTGCTCGTACGGGCGGTAACGCCACAGCAGACCGCGCTCTCGCAGGTCGTCCACCAGCGAGGCGTCCGCGGTCTTGAAGAAGACGCCGCCGACCAGCGGCACCTCGGGCTCGAAGGTCCCGTCGGGCCGGATCGGGTTGACCACCGGCAGCCCGTGCTCGCGCGCGACGAGCATGTCCTCCGCGCCGAAGGCGGGTGACTGGTGGACGAGCCCGGTGCCCTCGTCGGCCGTGACGTAGTCGGCGAGCACGACGTAGTGCGCGTCGGGGATCTGCAGCCAGTCGAAGGGCGGCGTGTAGTGCCTGCCCCGCAGATCGTGTCCGGTCATCGTCGCCAGCACCTCGGCGTCGGGGCCGACCGCGGCGGCCACCAGGTCGGCGGCGACGATGACGTCTCGACCGTCGGTGCGGACACGGGCGTAGATGAGGTCGGGGGAGACGGCGACCGCGGTGTTGGAGACGAGCGTCCACGGCGTGGTGGTCCACACCAGCAGGTCCGCCCCGTCGTCGAGGGGGAGGCGGACGTAGACGCTGGGGTCGACGAGGTCGGTGTAACCCTGGGCGACCTCGTGGTCCGACAGGCCGGTCTGGCAGCGCGGGCACCAGGGGGCGACCCGGTGGCTCTCCACCAGCAGCCCGGCGTCGAAGATCTGCTGCAGGCTCCACCAGACGCTCTCGATGTAGCTCGTGTCCATCGTCCGGTACGCGGCCGATGCGTCGACCCAGTACCCCATCCGCTCGGTCAGCTGCTCGAACTCGTCGACGTGGCGCACGACCGACTCCCGGCAGCGCGCGTTGAAGGCGGCCACGCCGTACGCCTCGATGTCGGACTTGCGGGTGAAGCCCAGCTCCTTCTCCACCGCCAGCTCGACCGGGAGGCCGTGGCAGTCCCACCCGGCCCGGCGGGGTACGGAGCGCCCGCGCATCGTCTGGTACCGCGGGAAGAGGTCCTTGAAGACCCGCGCCTCGACGTGGTGCACACCCGGGTGCCCGTTCGCCGTCGGCGGCCCCTCGAAGACGACGTACGGGTCGCCGTCGGCGGTCTGGGCCAAGGTCCGGGCGAAGACGTCGCGGTCGCGCCAGCGCTGCAGCACCCGCTGCTCGAGGGCGGGCAGGTCGACGTGCGGGGGGAGCGGGCGCACAGGTGTCCTCCGGCTGGGGAGGGACGAGCCTCGCGGCCCGCGGTACCACCCTCCTTGCCGGCGCGCGCGCCGACCGCTCTGCTCGGGTGCCGGGTCTAGTGAGCGAGGTGCTGCCTCGCCGTTCTGCCGGCCGCGCGTCGCCCCCGGTGCGGGGGCGCGCGCCAGGGGTGATCTCCGCGCCGGGCTCGCCCCCGGGCTCGCACCGCCCCCGGGTCGCTCGTGACTGCTGCCGGCGGGCGCTGTCCCCGTCGTACGCGACATCCTAGGACCGCCGACCGGCCCGCAGGGGACTGCCCGTTGTCCGGGAAGCGCCGCCCCGCCTGTCGCGTTGGGGCAGCCGACCGCTGGCCTCTATCCTGCGGCGTCCGTAGACTGGTGGGAGGAATGGTGGCTGACTCGGTGGCCGGAGAGCGACCGCGCGGTCTGCGCGGGCTCTTCCGTGGCCGGTCGCGCTCGACGGGCGGCGGGGAGGCACCCGCGGCGGTCCCGCCGGTCGCCGACGTCCCCGTAGTCGTTCCGGTGACCGCCCCCGAGCCCGAGCCGCAGGTCGCGGTCCCGACCGCCCTCGAGCCGGCGCCCGACCCCGTGGCGTCGCCGCGCCCGCGCACCCGCCCGGCGGTGAGCGCCCCCCGTGGCCCGGCCGCGGCGGCGGCCCGTGCGGCCGTGGCGAAGGGGAAGGCACCCACCGCGTCGGCCGGCACCGCGAAGGCCCCGTCGACGGTGACGACGGCGAAGGCGACCACGGCGAAGGCGACCACGGCGAGGGTGACCCCCGCAAAGCCCACGGCGGCGAAGCGGCGGGCCAGCGGTACGTCGGTCCCGGCGACCAAGGCGGCTCCCGTGTCGGCGCCGGTGAAGGCGTCTGCGGTGAAGGCGTCCGCCGCAACGGCGCCGCCGGCGAAGCCTGCCCCGAGCAAGGCCGCTGCCAGCAAGGCCGTCCCGAGCAAGGCCGCCCCGAGCAAGGCCGCTGCCAGCAAGGCCGCTGCCAGCAAGGCCGTCCCGAGCAAGGCCGTCCCGAGCAAGGCCGCCCCGAGCAAGGTCGTTGGCAGCAAGGCCACCCCGGCCACGCCGGCCTCGAGCAAGGCCGCGTCGCCGAAGCGAGTGGTGGCGGCCGCCGTACCCGCCGTCTCGGCGCCGACCGCCACCGCTCGGGCCGCTGGCGACGCGACGCGACCCACGGCCGGGTCGGCGCCGGCCACCGCACCGGCGGCGGTCGAGGGCTGGTCGCCGGCCGAGCTGGCCGCGGTGAGCACCGGGCTGGAGGCCGACGCGCACCAGCTGCGCGACGAGCTGGCCGCCGCTCAGGTCACCCTCGACGTCGTGCGCACCTCCGCGCAGGACGGCGCGGGGGACGACTCGGCGGACGCGGGCACCGCGACCTTCGAGCGCGAGCACGAGATGAGCCTGGCCAACAACAGCCGGGACCTGCTGCTGCAGACCGAGCACGCGCTGGTCCGACTGGCCGACGGCACCTACGGGCTGTGCGAGAGCTGCGGCAACCCCATCGCCAAGGGCAGGCTGCAGGCCTTCCCCCGTGCGACGCTGTGCGTGTCGTGCAAGCAGAAGGAAGAGCGCCGCTGAGCGAGGGCCCCCCCGCCCCCCTCGAGCCCGCGCCGGCGTCCCCGCCCCCGTCGAGGCGGCTCGTCGGGCTGCTCGCGTGCGTCGCCCTGCTCTCCCTCGGGGTCGACGTCGTGAGCAAGGTCATCGTGGTCGCGACGTTGCGGCCTGGTCAGGTGCACGCGTTGGTGCCCGGCGTGCTCGACCTGCTGCTCACCCGCAACGCCGGCGCGGCCTTCAGCCTCGGCACCGGCTCGACGGTCATCTTCACCGCGGTGGCGCTCGCCGTCGTGGTGGCGATCGTGCGCTTCGCCCCGCGGCTCGCGTCGCTGGCCTGGGCGGTCGTGCTCGGCCTGCTCCTCGGCGGGGCGCTCGGCAACCTCTCGGACCGCCTCGTGCGCGCCCCCGGCGTCGGCCGCGGTGAGGTCGTCGACTGGGTCCACCTGCGCCACTGGCCGGTCTTCAACATCGCCGACGCGTGCATCTCCGTGGGCGCCGTCATGGCCGTGCTGCTGAGCCTGCGCGGCATCCCGCTGACGCACGACGCGCCGGGCGGCCGGTCCAGCACTGACGACGTGCCCACGTGAGCGACCGGCGTGAGCTCGAGGTGCCTGAGGGTCTCGACGGCATGCGCGTCGACGCCGCCCTCGCGCGGCTCTTCGGCCTCTCCCGCGCTGCCGCTGCCTCGGTCGCCGAGGCCGGTGACGTCGCTCTCGACGGGCATCCGCGCGGCAAGGCCGACCACGTCCGCGGCGGGGACTGGCTCGCGGTCGACCTGCCCGCGCCCAAGACGGCGCCCGCCGAGGCCCCGGCCCTGGTCGTCGCGGGCATGCGCATCGCGTACGAGGACGACCTGCTGGTGGTCGTCGACAAGCCGCCGGGCGTGGCCTCGCACCCCAGCCCCGGCTGGGAGGGCCCGACTGTGGTGCAGGGCCTGGCCGGCGCGGGGGTCCGGGTGGCCACCAGCGGACCGCCTGAGCGCCAGGGTGTCGTGCACCGCCTGGACGTCGGCACGAGCGGGCTGATGGCCGTGGCCAAGGACGAGGCGGCCTACAGCGACCTCAAGCGCCAGTTCCGCGAGCGCACGCCGACGAAGGTCTACCGGGCGCTGGTGCAGGGGCGCCTGGACCCGATGCGCGGCACGGTCGACGCGCCGATCGAGCGGCACCCCGTCGCTGCCTTCAAGTTCGCCGTGGTGGCGGGCGGTAAGCCGAGCGTGACGCACTACGACACGCTCGAGGCATTCCGCTCCGCGAGCCTGCTCCAGGTCACCCTGGAGACGGGGCGCACGCACCAGATCCGGGTGCACATGGCCGCGCTGCGCCACCCCGTCGTCGGCGACGGGCAGTACGGCGCCGACCCCACCCTCTCCGCGCGGTTGCACCTGACGCGGCAGTGGCTGCATGCGGCGCACCTGGAGCTCGACCACCCGCTCACCGGGGAGCGGATCGTGCTCGACAGCCCTGACCCCCCTGACCTCGCCGCCGCACTGGCGCAGCTGCAGGAGGCGGCGTGAGCCGCGGGGATCGGTGAGCAGGTCGGGGCGGCGGGCCGACGACGCCTTCCTGCGCGGCCTGCAGCGCCTGGTCGGCACCCGGCCATCCGACACCCACCACACGGGTACGCCACCCAGCCCGGCCCCCGCCGACCGCCGGTCGGTTGCGCCGGCGACCGGTCCGCGTGGTCGGCTCCCTGGTCGACTGCGCCGGCTGGACGACGCCGGAGCCCGCGGGCGCCTCGGCGGGCCGCTGGCCCTGCTGCGCGATCTGCCCCAGCTCGGGCTGCTCGTGGTGGCGCTCATCGTGGTGGCGGGCGGGGCGAGGGTCGCCACCCGGCACCGGGCGGCGAGCCGGCAGGCCGCCGCTACGCAGCGGGACACGCTGGTGCCGCCGACCACCACGGCCGTCCCGACCGCACCCGCACCCGCACCCGCAACCGTCGCCCCGGTGCTCGGACCGGACGCCGGGACCGACGTCGCGAGCTACCTCGCCGCCCGCGGCGCGGCGGCGCAGGCGCTGGGGCGGACCCTGCCGGGGGAGCAGCTGCTCGCGGTGGTCAGCTTCACCACGTTGCAGCGGCCGTCGGGTGTCGGCGCCGTGGTCGGCGGCCTCGCGGTCGACGCCGCGCTCGTGCACGTGCCGGTCTCGGTGCGGGGTGCGCCGCGGCCGACCGCCTCTGGGGTGGTGCGCGGCGTGCCCGGGCTGGACGAGGAGGCGCTGCGCAGGGTGCTGGCCCGCCAGGCGACGGCGCTCGAGGTCGACGCGGCCGACGACCAGCGCCAGGGCGAGACGACGCAGCCGGTCAACGCCGACATCCAGGCGCAGGTGCAGGACTTCTTCGACGAGGCGGCGGGCGCGCGGGAGCAGGCCGCAGCGCTGCGCGACGACGGCGCGTGCGTCTACGCGGTCCTGGTGGGCGGCTCCGCCGCTGAGCTGGCCGCGGTCGCGCTCCGCCCCGGGGTGCGCCTCGTCGACCCCGCCACCGGTCCCGGGCTGGCGCCGGCCGACGCGCAGCCGCGCGGTCTGCTGCCCACCGACACCGCGACGGTCAGTGCGCCCACCACCTTCGCGACCGGCCCGTTGGCCGCGCCTTGAGCGAGGTGGCGCTGGTGCACGGCGCGCCACCGCTCGATGCCATGGCCCTGCGGCGCAGCGTCTTCGTCGACGAGCAGGGAGTGGACCCGGCGGTCGAGGCGGACGCCCTGGATGCCACGGCCACGCATGCCGTGCTGCGCAGGGACGGTGTCGTGCTGGCCACCGGTCGGCTGCTGGACCCAGGGGGCACGCCGGCCCTGGGTCGCGTCGGCCGGATGGCGGTGGCCACGGCGGCACGCGGTCAGGGCCTCGGCGCACTGGTGCTCGGCGCCCTGGAAGACGCTGCGGCGCAGGCCGGCCTGGTCGGCGTCGAGCTACACGCGCAGGCCCACGCGGCCGGCTTCTACGCCCATCTCGGTTACACCGCGCAGGGGCCGTCGTACCTCGAGGCCGGCATCGAGCACCTGACGATGACCCGCGAGCTCCTGCCGGGTCTGCGGCCCGTGCGGGACGACGACAGCGCCGGCATCATCACCCTGATCGGCGGCTGCTGGGCGGAGCACCCCGGGTGCGTGCTCGACATCGACGGTGAGGAGCCGTGGATGCGCGCCCCCGCAGCCCGGCAGCCCGGCCGGCTGTGGGTCGTGGAGCGGGAGGGCACGGTGCAGGCCAGCGTGGGCGTCAAGGGGGTCGAGCTGGTCAAGCTCTACGTGAACGCGGGTGCCCGCCGGCTGAGGCTGGGGGAGCGGCTGGTGCGCCTCGCGGAGCGGGCCGGCGCCCGTGAGCTGTGGACCGACACGCGCTTCACCGACGCCCACCGCCTCTACCGCCGCTTGGGCTGGCGGGACACGGGCCGCACCCGCGAGCTGCACGACCTGTCGGAGACCACCGAGCTGGAGCTCGTGCGCTGAGCTCAGCGCGGCGGCTGCACGGTGCGGGCACCGGCGGCCACCGCCACCGCGAGCAGCGCCAGCAGCGCGAGCGCGGCGGGCAGCGTGAGCAGGCCGGCGAGCGCGCCCACCAGCACCGGCCCGAGGGTGAAACCGAGGTAGCCGTACCGCGTGGCGCCGGCGACGGCCGAGCCGCGGGCTCCGGGGGGTACGGACGCGGCGGCCGCCGCGAAGACGACCGGCGCGCAGGCGCTGACGCCCACGCCGACGACCGCCGCGCCGACGAGCACGAGGGCCCCGGAGGGCGCCAGCGCCAGCAGGACCAGCCCCCCCGCCGCGACCAGCTCACCGACGCGCACCTGGCGCGCCGGTGCCACCCGGCGGCCGAGGACCTGCTGGGCCAGCCGCCCGGCGAGCGCGGCCGACGCGAAGGTGGCCGCGCCCGCACCGGCCAGCGCGGGGGAGGCGTGCAGGTCCCGCGTGAGGTGCACCGAGGTCCAGCTCTGCGCCGCGTCCTCGACCGCGAAGGCGGCCCCGACCAGCAGGCCCAGGCGGACCAGCCGGCCGCGCGCCGAGGCGGGTACGGGTGCCGCGGCGACCCCGCGGACGGAGGACTCCGGCCCGACCCACGCCAGCGCTGCGGCGGCGAGGGTGCCGAGCGCGGCGAGCGCCAGCACCGACGGCGCGGTGAGCCCGGCGGTGCGCAGACCACCGGCCGCGAGCGCGCCGAGGACGAATCCGCCGGAGTACCCCGCGTGCGCGCCCGGCAGCACGCTGGTGCCCCCCGCGGCGACGCGGCGCTCGCTCACCCCGCTCGCGACGGTGTTCATCACCACGTCGGTCGAGCCGGAGACGGCGCCGAGCACGAGCAGGCCGAGCGCGAGGGTGGGCAGGCCGCGCGCAGCGCCGGGGAGCAGGAAGGCGAGCCCGAGCAGGGCCGCCAGCGGGGGCAGCGTGGCCCGGGGGTGTCGGTCGACGGCCCGGCCGGCCGGCCCCATCGCAGCAGGGCACCGACACCGACCGCCAGCAGGGCGGCGCCGAGGGAGCTGTTCGTCGTACCCGTCCGCTGCTGGACCTCGGGGAGGACCGCGGACCAGGCCCCCCAGCAGGCGCCGAAGGCGACGAAGACGGCGACCACCGCGACGGCGGGGAGGTCGCGGCGCACGGGGCCAGCCTCCCTGACACGCGGGTGCACGACACCCGGGTGGCGCCTAGCGCGGTGCCCCCGACCGGCGAGGCAGGATGGAGCCCTTCCCCGCCCCGGCCCGAGCAGAGCCGCGGCCAGACCCACCAGGACGACACGATCTGAGGCGAAGCCCCCGCATGCCCACCGCGAGCTCGTTCGTGCATCTGCACGTGCACACCGAGTACTCCATGCTCGACGGGGCAGCCCGCGTCGGCGACCTGATGACCGAGACCTCGCGGATGGACATGCCGGCGTTGGCGATGACCGACCACGGCAACGTCTTCGGTGCGTACGACTTCTGGAAGCGCGCGACGGCTGCCGGGGTCAAGCCCATCATCGGGATGGAGGGCTACCTCGCGCCGGGCTCCCGGCACGAGCGCACGCGGGCGCAGCTCGGCCGGGGGCAGGCGGTGGCCGGCGGTGACCCCGACAACCCCGGCGAGATGTACACGCACATGACGCTGCTCGCGGAGTCCACCGCGGGCCTGCACAACCTCTTCCGGCTGTCCTCGCTGGCCAGCCTCGAGGGCTTCTACTACAAGCCCCGGATGGACCGCGAGCTGCTCGAGCGCTACGGCAGCGGGCTCATCGCGACGACCGGCTGCGCGAGCGGTGAGGTCAACCGGCTGCTGCAGCACGGGCGCTACGACGCCGCCGTGCAGGCCGCCAGCGACTACCGCGACATCTTCGGGGCGGGCAGCTTCTTCTGCGAGCTGATGGACCACGACATCGACATCGAGCGCCGGCACCGGGCCGACCTGCTGCGCCTGGCCCGCCAGCTCGACCTGCCGCTGGTCGCGACCAACGACCTGCACTACACCTACGAGCGCGACGCCACGGCGCACGAGGTGCTGCTGTGCGTGCAGACCGGCAAGACGCTCGCCGACCCCGGCCGCTTCAAGCTCGGCGGCGGGGGCTACCACCTCAAGACCCCGGCCGAGATGCGCGAGCTCTTCCGCGACCTGCCCGAGGCGTGCGACAACACGCTGGCGATCGCCGAGCGCTGCCAGGTCGGCTTCACCGAGGGCGCCGACCTCATGCCGCGCTTCCCGGTGCCTGCCGGGGAGACCGAGGCGAGCTGGCTGGTCAAGGAGGTCGAGCGGGGGCTGCACACCCGCTACCCCGGCGGCATCCCGGCGGACCGGCGGGAGCGGGCGGCCTTCGAGCTCACGGTCATCGAGCAGATGGGCTTCCCGGGCTACTTCCTCGTCACCGCCGACCTGGTCCGCTACGCCCACGAGGTCGGCATCCGGGTCGGCCCGGGCCGCGGGTCGGCCGCCGGGTCGATGATCGCCTTCGCTCTCGGCATCACCGAGCTCGACCCGGTCAGGCACGGGCTGCTCTTCGAGCGCTTCCTCAACCCCGAGCGCGTGTCGATGCCCGACATCGACCTCGACTTCGACGACCGCCGGCGCGGCGACATGATCCGCTACGCCACGGTGAAGTACGGCGAGGACCGCGTCGCGCAGATCATCACCTACGGCACGATCAAGGCCAAGCAGGCGATCAAGGACTCGGCGCGGGTGCTGGGCTTCCCGTACTCGCTGGGGGACCGGGTGACCAAGGCGCTGCCGGCGCCGGTCATGGGCAAGGACATGGCGCTGGCCGGGGTCTTCGACCCGGCGCACAAGCGCTGGGGCGAGGCGGGTGAGCTGCGCGCGCTCTACGAGGCGGAGCCCGACGTCAAGGCGGTCGTCGACACCGCGCGCGGGCTGGAGGGGCTCAAGCGCCAGTGGGGGGTGCACGCCGCGGGCGTCATCATGAGCAGCGAGCGGCTCATCGACGTCATACCGATCATGCGCCGTGACCTCGACGGTGCCATCATCACCCAGCTCGACATGGGCGCGTGCGAGGCGCTCGGCCTGCTCAAGCTCGACTTCCTCGGCCTGCGCAACCTCACCGTCCTCGACGACTGCCTCGCCCACATCAAGGCCAACCGGGGCGAGACCGTCGTGCTGGAGGACCTGGAGTTCGACGACCGGGCGACCTACGAGCTGCTGTCCCGAGGGGACACGCTCGGCGTCTTCCAGCTCGACGGCGGCCCGATGCGCGCCCTGCTGCGCTCGCTGCGCCCCACCGGCTTCGACGACATCAGCGCCCTGATCGCGCTCTACCGGCCGGGGCCGATGGGCGTCAACGCGCACAACGACTACGCCGACCGCAAGAACGGCCGCAAGCCCGTCGAGCCGATCCACCCCGAGCTCGCCGGGCCCCTCGGGCCGATCCTCGGCGAGACCTACGGGCTGATCGTCTACCAGGAGCAGGTCATGGCGATCGCCCAGCACCTGGCCGGTTACTCCCTCGGGCAGGCCGACCTGCTCCGCCGCGCGATGGGTAAGAAGAAGAAGGAGATCCTCGACAAGGAGTTCGGCCCCTTCTGCGACGGCATGCGCGCCAAGGGCTGGTCCGACGGCGCGACCAAGGTCATCTGGGACACGCTCGTCCCCTTCGCCGACTACGCCTTCAACAAGAGCCACAGCGCTGGGTACGGCGTCGTCTCGTACTGGACGGCCTTCCTCAAGGCCAACTACCCGGCGGAGTACATGGCCGCCCTGCTGACCAGCGTCAAGGACGACAAGAGCGACAACGGCAAGCTCACGGGCTACCTCGCCGAGTGCCGCCGGATGGGCATCAAGGTGCTGCCGCCCGACGTCAACGACAGCGACAGCAACTTCACCCCGAGGGGTACGGACATCCGCTTCGGCCTCTCCGCGATCCGCAACGTGGGCTCCAACGTCGTCGCGAGCATCGTCGTCACCCGCAGCGCCACCGGCCGGTACGCCGACGTCCGCGACTTCCTCCGCAAGGTCGAGGCCGTGGTCTGCAACAAGCGCTGCGTCGAGTCCCTGGTCAAGGCCGGTGCCTTCGACTCCCTCGGGCATACCAGGCGCGGGCTCTTCGCGGTGCACGCCGACCTGATCGACGCGTGCCTGGACACCAAGCGGGCCGAGGCGGTGGGCCAGTTCGACCTCTTCGCGGTCGCCGACGACGGTGTGGGGACGGGGGCGCAGGGCATCGGCTTCGACGCCCTCGACGTCCCGATCCCGGTGCACGAGTGGGAGAAGACGGTCCTCCTCGCCTTCGAGCGGGAGATGCTCGGCCTCTACGTCAGCGACCACCCCCTGCTCGGGGTCGAGCACGTACTGGCCGAGCGCGCCGACACGACGGTGCCTCAGCTCGCGGACCGCTCCGACGGTGCGGTCGTCACGGTCGGCGGCATCCTCGCCGGCGTCGCCCGCAAGGTCACGAAGCAGGGGGCCAGCTGGGCGCTGTGCACCCTGGAGGATCTCGAGGGCCACGTCGAGGTCATGGTCTTCCCCAACACGTACGCCACCTGCCCGCCGCTGGTGGAGGACACCGTGGTGCTGGTGCGCGGCAAGCTCGACCTCCGCGACGACGTGCCCAAGCTGATCGCGCTGGAGCTGAGCCTGCCCGACCTGTCCTCCGGCGGGGCGCGCGGACCGCTGACCGTCAGCGTCACCTCCGCGCGCTGCACCCCTGACCTGGTCGAGCGGCTGCGCGACACCCTCGCCGGGCACCCTGGGACCACCGAGGTGCGGCTGCAGCTGGTCGGGCCCACCCGTACCCACGTCCTGCGGCTCGACGAGGGGCTGCGAGTCGCGGTCGGCCCGAGCCTGTCCGCCGACCTCAAGGCGCTGCTCGGTCCGACGTGCCTCTCCGTGGGCTGAGCCCGGGTGACGGTCGCGGACGGGTCTCCCGGCGGGCCGGTCCGCTGAGCACCGTGCGCGCCGACCTCCCGCGGTGGCTGCGCCGGGTCCGAGCGCGCCGGGCCGGGACACGGGCCGGCAGCGCCCCGGTCGGGCAGGGGCTCGACCGGGGCGTCGCGCTGCGCGGCCGGATCTGGTCTCCGGACGAGGGATCTCTCTGCGCCGACGGGGTGCTCGTCGTCGGGCCGGACGGCGCGATCGCCGCCCTCGGCGCCAGCGGTGAGGTGACGCTCCCAGAGGGGGTGCGCCGGCTCGGTGGCCCCGGTCGGTGGGTCGGTCCCGGGCTGGTGGACGCGCACGTGCACCTGGCCTTCGGCGGGCCGGGCGCCGCGCTGGCCGGCGGCCTCGTCGCGGTGCGTGACCTGGGCGCTCCGCCGGCCGCCGCCATGGCGTGGCAGGCGGAGGTGGGGCCGCCCTGCTGCGCCGTGGCCGGGCCGCTGCTCACCAGCCCGGGGGGCTACCCGACGCGCTCCTGGGGCGTCGGCGGCTTCGGCGCAGAGGTAACGGACGCCGCAGTGGCCGCCCGGCTGGTGCGCGCGCTGGCCGCCGACGGCGTCGATGTCATCAAGGTCGCGCTGGAGCCCGCGGCTGGCTCGGTGCCCTCGCCGGAGGTCCTGCGCGCCGCCGTCGACGCCGCGCACGCCCTCGGGCTGGGCGTGACGGCCCACGCCCTCACCGTGTCGATGGTCGAGCGGGCGCTCGACGCCGGGGTCGACGAGCTGGCCCACACGCCGGTCGAGGTGCTGCCCGATGCGCTGGTGGGCCGGCTCGCCGATAGGGGCACCCCGGTCGTCTCCACGCTGCAGGCGCTGTGCCGCGGCGGGTCCGCCCGCGCGGTGCTGCGCAACGCCGCGGCGCTGCACGCCGGGGGCGTCCCCCTCGTCTACGGCACCGACCTCGGCAACGCGGGCACCAGGCCAGGGGTGGACCCGCGCGAGCTGGACCGGCTGGCGCGGGTCGGCCTCGGTCGCGAGGGGGCGCTGCGCCTGGCGGCGACCGCCGCCCGCACCGCCCTGGGCATGGGGTCGGCGCCGGCCGGCCGGCTCGCGGTGGGGCATCCCGCGCATGTGGTGCTGCTGGACACCGACCCGCTCGTCGAGCCCGCCGCCTGGCGCGCCCCGCTCGCGGTGGTCTCCGCCGGGCGGGTGCTCGCCCCGCTCGGCTAGGCCTCCCGCCCAGGGACGTTGGTGACGCGGCCCGGGATCCGATGATCGTGACTGAGGGACCCAAGACCACGTCCGGACGGGACGACTCGTGTAAGGGGGGGTGTTGGTGAAGGTGAGAACGTCATCACCAGTCGCCACGAGCCGTGGCCGACGGACTCTGGCGCAGAGCAGGTGGGCTACGTCAACGCGCGGTTCCTCATGCCGTTCCTGCTGGCTCTCGTCTCACTGTCGTGGCCTGCCGTAAGCATTTCACAGGCGCCGGACACGCAGTACGCAGGTCAGCATCGGGAGGGTGAAACCGCCGTGCGCAACCTCTGGCCTACTCGTCAGAAAAGCATGGACCCGGCCGAGCGTTTCCTCTCGTCCCTGGTGCGCCATGACCGGCATCCCCGCCCGCGTCGCCAGTGTCGCGACAAGTGAGTCGGCGGTGCGGTGCTGCCCGTGCGGGAACTCGGCCTGCTCCGGTGCGCCGAACCGGGCGGCCACACCCGCCCCGGGAAGGTGTGCCTCGGCCGTCTCGGCCCGCCAGCTGGTATGCGTGTCGCGCGGTCCGATCGCCGCGCTTCCGGCGACCCGCGCCAGCCCGGCCACCCAGTCGACCCGGTCGTCCATGACGTTCCACACGCCGGCCAGGATGCCCCGGGGGACCAGGACCCTGGCGATCTCTGGTCCCGCGACGGCCATGTCGAACCAGTGCATGGCGTTGCCAGCCAGCACGGCATCGATAGACGCGTCCGGCAGCGGTATCCCCTCGGCGCTACCCGGAAGGGCACGGACATCCGGCAGTGCGCGACGCAGCTCGGTCAGCATCGCGGCGTCAGGCTCGACCGCGGTGACGTCGGCGCCCACCGCAACCAGCGTGGCGGTGAGCTTGCCGGTTCCGGCACCGAGGTCGAGCACCCGGAAGCCGGGCGCGGGCCCCAGCGCCCAGCGCACCGCGGCCTGCGCGTAGTCCGGGCGGTGCTCGGCGTAGGCGGACGCCGCCGCACCGAACGACGAGGCGTGAAGGAGCCGTGCGTCGCGTTCCACATGGTGACCTTAATCAGCCCGCTTGGCCGTCAAGCCGGACTTCCGAAGATCATGAGCACACGAGGGGCCGAAACGGCTGTTGACCTGCGGAGACGCGCCAGGGGGCCCGGGGAGGCGTGCTACTACAGGCGCTGCGGCGGCGCTGGCGTGGGAGGCTGTCGTGCGCGAGCAGCTGGCCCGCGGCGCAGAGATCACCCGGTCCGCTTTCGTCGTCGCCAGCTGGGCCCGCTACGCCGAAGGGACCGACGAGGACGGTCGCCCCGTCGACATCGTCGACCGGCTGGCCGAACCGCTGCACGCGGCGGCCCGGCGCCAGCGGGAGGACCCGACCGCCTTCCTCTCCGTCCGCGGCGTCTTCGGCGACTTGGCGGACAACAGGGTGTTCGTGCAGGCGTAAACGCAGCAGCTGCGCTCGCTGCAGGAGCGGGGCGCCCGGAGGACGGTCGAGATGCTCAGGGCAGATCGAGCATGACCGGAGCCAGCGCGTGACTGGCGAGGTCCGCACGATCGGCAGCATCACCATCTGCCTGACTGGGGGACGGGACGGGTCGCCGCGGCGCGCTCACACCGGGATCTCGCGCACCCGGCCGGCGTCGACCTCGAGCCGACGGGTGACGCGCACTGCCTCGAGCAGCCGCCGGTCGTGGCTGACCAGGAGGAGGGTGCCCTCGTACGCCTCCAGGGCTGCCTCCAGCTGCTCGATCGCCGGCAGGTCGAGGTGGTTGGTGGGCTCGTCGAGGATGAGCGTGTTGACCCCCACCGCCTGCAGCAGAGCCAGTCCGGCGCGGGTGCGCTCGCCGGGGGACAGCGAGCCGGCCGGTCGCAGCGGCGCGTCGTGGCGCAGGCCGAGCTTGGCCAGCAGCGTGCGGCAGGCCTCGGGGGCCCACCCCGTCGCCCCCTCGAGGATGCTCAACACGCTCGCGTCGCCACGGAAGCGGGCGCGGGCCTGGTCGACCTCGCCGACCGCCACGCGGGAGCCGAGGGACTGCGACCCCTCGTCGAGCGGGGTACGCCCGAGCAGGGCGCCGAGGAGGGTCGTCTTGCCCGCGCCGTTGGGGCCGGTGAGGGCGACGCGGTCACCCCAGCCGATGGTCAGGTCGACTGGGCCCAGCTGGAAGGAGCCGCGGCGCACGACCGCGCGGGTAAGCGTCGCCACGACGTCGCCCGAGCGGGGCGCGGCCGCGATGCTCAGCCGCAGGTCCCACTCCTTGCGGGGCTCGTCGACGACGTCGAGCTGGTCCAGCCGGCTCTCCACCGCGCGCACCCGGGACGCGGCGTGCGTGGCCGCCCCGAGCCGGGCACCGACGGCCGCGCGGTCGTTGT
>JAABUO010000387.1_pt1 | contig 91865 bp, 84 predicted proteins | sample 5559291 | NCBI WGS metagenome assembly JAABUO01 (sample SAMN10711878, study PRJNA513372) | rock metagenome | isolation source: Antarctica rocks | place: Antarctica: Victoria Land, Finger Mt sud
CCCTAACCCTAACCCTAACCCTAACCCTAACCCTAACCCTAACCCTAACCCTAACCCTAACCCTAACCCTAACCCTAACCCTAACCCTAACCCTAACCCTAACCCTAACCCTAACCCTAACCCTGTTTCACATTATTATCTGATCTCTCGCATCATTGTTCGGCAGGATTAGTACACGGCATGTCTCCTTTCGATGCTTGGCTCGATTCATGGCTATTGTTCGATTTCAACTCTTTGCTAGAAACAGCGTCCATTTCGAGAGTTTTTCGATTTTCTATAAATTGCCAATCTCGATGTTTACTTAAATCGCGAACATTTATTATACTAATTACTCGTTAATTGTTGTTAGTCGCGAAACATAATATATTGAGTTATATCAAAATTGCTTTAGTAAACTCTTTAGAGAAGAAGATGTTAAGCAATTTAATCTAACAATTGCGACTTTCTTTTGCGAAGCATTAACAATAAGCTCTTGTGATTTGCTCTAGAATAACTTCTACACGACGATTTGCTTTTTATCTTCATTATTCGCTAATAATGATGCTAACTAACATCTAGATATAATAATATTTTCATGCTTTCTAAGATAACTTCATCTACTTTTATCTCTTATTTAAATATCTTAAATCTAAAATCACAATTGTTTCGCGCTTACTATTAATTTGATCAACTCTTAAAGAAGAAACATAACAATTTACTAGCAAACTACATCAACAATACGAGTCAATGATTCGTATTGCTCTAGACGAGCTAGCTATTACATCGTTTAATGCGTGGGAAGACATATATCTTGCGAAGTCACTTGCGCCCAAGAATTTATTTAGTCAAACACCACTTATAAACGAAGTCAAGTCGCTTTTCATTGCAATACGTTAATTATTAATAGTTGTTCTTCGTGCGTTTCTTACTCTCTCGCAACGCATAAATTAATATCATTAACACGAGCTCAAGCTAGCGAAACGCATCACAAGATTTAGAAAATTTTTATCAACGTCTTTTCTAACAAAGCGTTAAAGGAGCAGTTCTCGATCATCGAGTCTTATTCTAGTCAACTAATAAGTCGACTTCGCAAAGAAATTGGAAAAAGCTTAAAGAAAACAATTGACATGACAAAGTTTTATGAATACGCGACATTAAACATCATAGTAGATTTGACATTCGAAAAGTCATTCTATGGCTTAGAGGGCGACAATGAGCACTCCTAAATTCTAGGCTTCTTCCTTGGCGCAAAGTTCGACTTCGTGAGAAATAGCCTCAATCGCTATCATTCTATTGACAAGATTTTCGAGTGAATCTTCTTGCGATTGACGACGAAGAATAGAGCCACGAGTTGGCGTGTCGCCACGGACAAGATCTCACGACGATTGGAAATGGGAGACCTAGGCCCCTCGAGATCGGACTTCATTACGTTGGTTGTGGGGAGGCTTGACGAAACGCAAACGAAAGGTGTCACAAGGAAGGAACTAAATACCAACGAGCTCGCGATCGTCATTGCTGAATGCCAACTAACGACTGTGGCACTAGCCACTTCCACTTATCTACTAATGCGCTATCCAAAAAGTTTGAAGCGACTCTCCAAAGAAATCAAAGAGAGCTTCGAGTCAGAGGCCGAAATTACCATTTCTTCTACAATGAAGCTACCGTACCTAGAGGCGATTATCAACGAAACTCTACGCATCCATCATCCTACACCTATCAATCTACCGAGAGTCCTCCCACCGCAAGGTCAAAAGTTGGACGACGACTGGATTCCTGAAGGAGTAAGCACTTTGCGTTTCCATGCCTTGATCATCCATACCTGTTCTAGAACAATTGGACAGTCTACTAACTTGTAGCCAAAACATCATCGGCGTGAATTTGCAGAACATCCAGAATGACCCTGACCACTGGGTCGAGCCTCGCATTTTTCACCCGAAACGATTTCTGCCCCAAACCGACTCGAGATACGACAAGCGTTTCGATAGAGAGAACAAGATGGCCTTCAAGCCGTTCTCCGTGGGCGGACGTAACTGCATGGGTGGAAAGTGAGTCTATTAGCTTACGCTCTACAATGCATTTCCCTGTGCAAATCCTCCGCCTGCATCCATGGACTAACTTGCGATGGCAAAGTCTTCCTCGCAGAAGCGCGAATGATTCTCAGCAAAATGATATGGAATTTCGAGCTCGAATTGGCGGATCCTAATGATTGTAATTGGATGGATTAGAAGGCTTATCTGGTCTTTGAACCCAAGGCCTTGATGGTCAAGCTCAAGGAGAAGGCTTCGACATAGATCCAGAAGGTGCAGCGCTAATATTCAACATATTGGCTACGCCTATGATGCCCGTGCTCTACTTTCCTTGTGAGATATGTACGCGATAGACGGTCCTGAGATAATTGTCTTTGTAAAAGCTACACTGCATGCATAGGCCATATTAGTGCGCTCAAAGATGACGAACTTTCTATACTCAATGTTCGCAGTAGGAGGTGCACCCTGCATACTGAACATTGGATCCATTACCGCCTGAACAACGACGCAAGACTTCCGACCAAACAGTGATTTCCCCTCAGTTCACTTCCCTCCGCCAATATCGGGCGCACTCTCATTCCCCAGCGCTCATCCACGATATCTCGATCTCATCCCCGATTGTCTTGCAGTACCGAATCCTTCTCAAGCTCGGTTCCCACGTATCTGCAACTTTGCGACCCCTGGTCCTTTCGGTCCGCACGTAGGACCCACAGCCTGCACGAGGAGAACATCGAATTTCAAAGATTCATGTACGAGTGACGGGGTTTATAGGCGCAATGATTCGGAGAGGCCAGATAGGTTATGCGAGGAAGTTTTAGTGATCGCAGCTCATAGGGCGCGCAAGGAGACATGAGAGGCGAAATGCACGTTGCATCCATATGCATCTTGTAGTAGGCTAAAGGCGGGTGATGGTCTCGACATACATGATGCATGATGCAAGATCTGCGTTACCCGCTTGTTGAGAAGTCGGGTTCGTTCCGAAGTCGGAGGTTTCGTCTATGCATCGATATGTATCATTCCTTGTCTTGGCCGAATGGGAGCCGAACGCCGAATGCGCATCACTAGTCCAAGCATTCTTCTATCTCTATATCGACAAAGCATTCTTGTCCTGTGGCTTTGTCGCTCTTCCAAGCGAGGAAGACGGGACTTTAAGCCTTACCCATCAGTTGTGGTTCCACCGGTACCAGCAACATCATGCCTGCCTTCGAGCCTGTCCTCGAAATCCTCAAGACATGGCCCTTAACGGCCATCTTTGCCACCTTTGCTCTGTATATCATCCTCCTCTACACCTATCGCCTCACGATGCATCCACTTGTCGGGTACCCGGGGCCACGTCTGGCGACCATGACCCTGTGGTACGAATTCTACCATGACTGCTTCCGTCGTGGACAGTACCTCTTTCAAATCCGCGACATGCACGCAAAATATGGCCACATTGTGCGAGTGACCCCTGACGAGCTGCACGTCAATGACCCTTCCTTCCTGCCCGAGCTAATGCCCTCGAGCGGCCGTCGTCGAGACAAGTACTCGCGCATGATCCAGGTGTTTGGCTTCTCGCAAGCGGCTGGGGCGACGACGGACCATGATCTGCATCGCACGCGACGGGCGACCATGTCGAAGATGTTTTCCAAGGACTCGGTGAGGAGGCTGGAGCCCGTGATGCGACGGAACTTGGATAAGCTGCTGGTCCGGTTGAGAGAATTCCAGGATGACGGCCGGGAGATTAGTCTCTTGCCCATGTTTGGCGCTTTACCAATGATTTGATTTCCAAGTATGCGTATGGCTTCAACTTGAACTGGATCGAGGCACCGGAGTTTAATCAGGTCTTCTTTGATATGGTACCGAGTTGTTTCCTCTATCTTGGTAATCTTAGCTAAACAAGTGAACAGATCGATGGATTCCATGACCTCGGCCCTCTTGCTCTTCATTTCAAATGGTTCATGGGATTTTTCGCGAGTCTCCCTCGATGGCTGGTGTTGAAAATCAATCCGGGATTCGGGACCTTTATCAAATTCAAATTGGTATTATCTCGTGCAGCGTTGTTCCCCAATGGTGATAAAGCTAAATCTCTCGCAGCAGTTGCTAAGCAACATTGAACGAGTAAGAAAGGCTCATGGCGAAGGAAAAGACAGCAAAACGATGTTCGATGAGATCTTCGACAGCAAACTATCCGAGGAAGACAAACAGCCGCTCCGTCTGCTCCAGGAGGCTCAAAATTTCTCAATCGCAGGCACGAAGACCTCATCATGGATTTTAAGCGTGCGTCATGCGCATTTCGGGTCCTTCTTGCCCTCGGGAAAAGCTGACGCGGATCCTAGATAATGACCGTTCATCTCCTTACCAATCCGAACGTACTTGCAAAGTTAAGAGCCGAGCTTAATACTGCCCTCCCCGACCTCTCTGCACCTCTTTCGATCAACAAAATCGAACAGCTACCGTACCTTACTGCGGTCATCCTCGAGGGCTTCCGCCTCGCCCTAGGTACCAGCCAGCGCCAGACCCGCATTGCTCATGAAGTTATGACCTTCAACGACGGCAAGAAACAATGGCGCATACCTCCCGGCGTAAGTGACATCGCCTTGGCTTTGGACTTCCCATTAACTATATCCCCTAACTGTGTTCTCCAGACACCTGTCGGCATGGCGACGCCGCTGATTCACCACAACCCAGACGTCTTCGAAAACCCCATGGAGTACCGCCCGAAGCGCTTCATCGAAAACCCAGGACTCAAGCGCTACCTGATGACGTTCTCGCAGGACTCCCGGCAGTGTCTAGGGATGCAGCTGGCCTACACCGAAATCTATCTGTTGCTTTCGGAACTTTGGCGCAGGTTTGGCAGCAAAGATGATCACGGAGAGGATCGCTATTGGGAACTGTTTGAGACGGATCGGAGTGACGTGGACATGGCCTCTGATCGATTTGTGCCGTATCCCAAGGCGGATAGCAAGGGAATACGCATAAAGGTACGAAGGTAGAGAGGGTTTTTAAGCTTTCCGAGGTAGAAAGGGCGTTATCTTGCTTTGCCTTAGACGGGGAGCTGCTAGATTACGGCTTCTGTGCCGTCCATAAATTGTGGGTTCGAACACGAGTGTATCTGAAGCTTTGGTGAGGAACTATCTCTTCGATGCTGCTTCCGGCAGCTCGTTGGGGCCCTCATAGACAGAGAAATCCAATTGAAATTCTAGACTTACCCTGTGGCTTGAGTAAGTGATGCCCAAGCAAAACGTATTGTCTTTATTCTGTGGCTTCCCTTTAGGAAACGACCTGAAGCCACAACGGTGTAAAGATCGATCATAGAATCTTGACAAGGGTCAATGCAAATACAGTATGGTGAACTCGATGGGCGAGTCGTCTAATGGATGCTTATGCTTATTTCAAGATATGCAGTCACTTACGTAAACGCTTTCGCAGAGTCTTATGAGAGTGATCTCAGCAATGGAGCCTTTGAGCCTATGAACTGCACTAAGATCGGAGTAAGCCCTTCGTTTTCATAATCTCTTTCTACTAAGCTCGTTAGCCTTTACAGATCAAGCTTCATCTCGTGTAATTTAACGGGGAGCTCACTGCCGATCTTCCAGTCATTCAGAAGCACGGAGAGGAGTTTGGCCGCGATCGAGGCGTTGGACGTCGTAGTAGGTTGTGCAGCCGCTCTTTTTGCGATCACTCGCACGTGACCACGACCATGTAATATATGTTCAATATGAGTCTCGTGAGGAAAGGGAGAGGATCAGGAAACGGATCATAGATAGCGCTTCGCTGAAATCGTATTGTGTGCATGAAAATCCTTGATCTCGATGGTGGCAAGTCGAATGCCAGTACAAGTGCAGGTTAAATGTTGTCATGGCTATGTGGATCCACATATGATCATTAATGCTGCAATGGACAAAGAGACCATATCTTAGCGGGGCCGTGGCAGAGAAGGAAAATTACTCAGACCAGGTGCTGAACGGTTTTTTATGCTCACTCCTTGACACAGAAGTGCAGTAAGTCGTTGTAATACACATTGCTCTGTGCTCCCTTTCTAACTACCTAACATGTCGGAATAGACGGATATGTCTCCAATGCCCGGGCCCTTACAACTATAAGTTGCACATTACAGACTAGTAAGCGATAGGGGAAGGCTTACCATGTACACCAAATTGCGATGCTTGATCCTCCATTCATCGCCCACCTTTACGAGGTTATCTTGGTACTGACCATATGAATAATAAACCTAGTATAGTAGGCCATCAATTAGCGAGTGGTCCTAACTCCGAATGCACAGCGACTGAGATGGGTTCGCAGGGTTATTTCTTTCAAGCTTTACGGCGCTGTCTTGGTCTAAGAGTACTTCTGACCTTTCCAGTTTTGTTGCCCCTGCCAAATTGAGATGCGGTATAGTACGTAACACTTTTCGCACTACGGCTGCCTTCGAGGATTTCAATAACTTGAGTCCCATAGGCATGCTGCGACAAGACGGGTGCTAAGCTTTGCTTCAGTACGAACTGGATCTGGCTGAGTCCGCGGAGAACGTTCAATGGCGCCGAGTAGTTCGCGACTGCATCTTCGGTAAAGACAAGATCTAGAGCATCAAAATTCTTGCCGTCTATCGCCAGAGGATAATGAGCGAGGGTGTTACGGATCTGGTTCTGAATGTCCGCATCTTGTGATTTGAGAGACAGCGGGTAGGCAACGGGCAACGAATAAGGCTCAATCACATTGGTGGTAGGAAATGTGCTTTGTTCTGCTTGTGATAGCATTGGTGCTCGGGCAGAGAGGGATGCTGCCAGAAGGAATAACACGGTAAAATTGGCAATCTGGGTGGGCATGCTCCAGTGGAGAGGCATCTCGTCGATTACTCTGACGACCTTGATAAAGGCAGAAAAGTAGGAATGCGCATACAATGAAGGTTTAATCGGTAACCAACTGGGAATTGGAAACCAAAGCGCTGAACGCTGTGCGGGGTGGACCATTTTCGACTTTGGGCGACCTCAGGCTCAGATAGGCAGGTGTCTCGGCTACAGGTTGCTGGAGTGGCTTAGACGCTTCTTTTGGCACGCATAAAGCTGCCCTTTCACAACTCAAGGCTATGTACGATGACATCCTCCAAAACGCGGGAATGTTCGAAGAGAGGGCCCGATCTTTTCGCTAGACAGAGCAGCTATCGCAACGTTGTTGAATTCAGATTCCTGAACGCCTTTTATGTTCGATCGATTGGAACCCATGGATCTGATCAAGAGTTTCGAAGCTACGCTTAATAATAGTACGGTGGACGGCTAAGCAATCCCATTGGGTGTTCCCTATCTCTGGCACTGATATTCTTGTTCGGCAGTGCTCTTCGAGTCTCAGCCTCAGCTGAACCCGAGGCGGACGTTGCAGAATGCCGTCATGGAATCTTTACAACACCTTCAACAATGCGCTTCTTGCGATTGTCCCTGGGCAGAAAAGCCCCCGCTCCGGATACTGAGCTTCTACTTTCTGATTTGACACCACGCAATGGCTCTCAGACTATGTCTCCTCCCAGCATTGCGACAAGTGGCGACGAGGCTACTCGCAAAGAGATTGTTCCATTTCCCCCACGTAAGCCGCTGGGAGGTTCTCAAGTGGCTGGCGCTTCAACGTTATATTGTCCATCTTTTTGGGGACCTCTATTTTGATAGTGAATCTCGGCGTGACTGTTTGGGCCTCCACTAAGTTTGCACGCGACAAAGACGTCGTTACTGTTTATGAAGGCTCCTGTTCGAAAGTCAAGACCACCATTACATGCATCCATCTTGCGGTCAACATACTGGGCACTCTTCTTCTCGGCGCCTCTAACGTGTGCATGCAGCTTCTTTGCGCGCCCACACGTGGAGAAGTCGACGCAGCACATGCAAGACACACTTGGCTGGACATTGGCATATCCAGCCTCAGGAACTTGTTCTATGTCGACCGAAGAAAAAGCGCCCTATGGATCTTGCTCGGACTCAGCTCTATTCCCTTTACATTTGCTGTGGAACTCGGCTTTTGTGAATAACTTCAGCGACAACTCTTATGTCTATAATGCGGTTACGGAAGGCTTTCTGCAGGGAGCTCATTACAATACCACACTATCGTGGATAAATGGATACCCTGCTGTTGCCCAAAGCATGCTAGACAGCTTTCGTAATCAATCTTTGGTCTTATTACCCGTCACAGACTGTATCAAAGCCTACGGAAATGAATTCGTCTCCGAATATAGCAATCTTCTCTTAGTTTACGGCATAAATGACGACTACAACTCACTGCTATTGCAAATGTCATCCAATAAAGGGGGGAGTTGGATGTGCGGCAATCATGGTTGTGTCTTTCCTGATCTTATCCGGCAGAACGCGACGTCCTGGAATCCATGTGACCGAGACTTCAAAATCTTCGAGATACCGACTACGACTTGGACCACTTACTTTCTTGACGGCAGCATAAAGTATTGCCTAGCTGAGAAAGCGAATACTCCATGCCGCCTTGGCGTAAGTCTCCCAATCATGGTCGCCGTGCTGGGCTGTAATGTGGTCAAAATTGTTTGTTTTATTATGACTCTTCTTGTCGGCGGCTCTATGTATCCGTTGGTAACCAATGGAGATGCCGTTCAATCATCCCCTCTCCGACCAGACAGTCGTCTCCAACGTCGCTGGCTAGTTTCCAAGAGTGATGTTGATAACAAGCACTTCTGGTCAGGGCAACCCTTGCCTCGCCCGTGGCGAAGCAAACGAAGGCCCTGGGCAGCTGGAGCCACGATAAGTTTTTGGTTGGCAACATTCATCCCGTATGCTACTACCACTTCGTTCCTCGCTTTTGATCTATGCTGACTTTCAGCGAAAGTGGCATCATTCTCATAACCACCATCATCGTTCTTTGTGTCAAAACGGGCTTCTGGGCCGGCGGCAGCGCCGCACTGGTTTCCAGTGGTTTTGGAAAGCCCACTGCAAATCAACTTGTCGGAGACGGCTATCATTACATCTCACCCCCTGCAGCGTCCTTGTTGGCCAACACGCCGCAAATCTTGGTATCCTACATCTACCTGGCATACAATGGCCTCTTCACCAGCATGTTAGCCACCGCGGAGTGGGTTCATTACAGTGTTCGTCGGGGAGGCCTCCGTGTCGCGTGGCCCCGAGGCCAGCAACGAGCTACCAGCTTTCTATCGCTGCCTTACACCTACGCTGTCCCGATCATGGCCGCTTCAGCTCTGTTGCACTGGCTGCTATCGGAAAACCTCTTCCTGGTCAGAATCACCTCGTATGAATTCAACGGTAGCGAATCTAGCCCACCGATTTCTGCGGTGGGCTATTCGCCCTTTGCTGTTGTGTTCGCCGTATCGGTGGGAGGGGCAATGCTCGTTGCAGTGCTGCTGATTGGAGTGTTGAGGAAGTATCCCGCCACAATGCCCTTGGCTGCTTGCTGTTCGGCGTCGATTGCAGCTCTTTGCCAGCCTCCAGAGGATATGGCGAAAGACGAACTGACGCTGAAGAGGCTTCAATGGGGCGTGGTTGATCAGGGTCTAAGGACTGATGACCATGGTCAGGTTGAGCATGCATGTTTCTCCGCCGGGGAAGTCGCGCCCTTGGTCTCTCGCAGGATCTATGCTTAGCCTTTTCTTCTTGTACTTGTCGCGGACACCGCTTAGATACTCGGGGGGCAGGCGCACGTGGAGAAACCATGGAAGACTTTCGGGATTCTGTCAACGCGACTGAGATGGTTCTCACACCCATTTTCCGCAGACTCCGACAGACTTCTGCATGCAAAGTAGAATTTTCAAGGAGCCTTCGGCATTCAAGCCATCTTTCGGGGGTTGTGCTAGTGGTTGTGTGATCAATTGAGCGTCCTATCATTAATTAGCGCTTTCACAACGGTTGTCGCCCCTTGGCCTTATTTTTAGATCCTCGACCCCAACTTCTGACAAGACGATTTGGGTCAACTTTCGCATTTCTTGATTTATCACTATCAAAATCTTATGTTTGATAGAGTAGACTTTGCGCTTTCAACAACACAACTTTGATAGAGTTTGAGCTAACATTGAGAAAGTTATCTAATTGCAAAGTTTTTGTGTTTCGAAGCGTCTCTCAAAAACAAAGATCGACTTGAACTTTTTACATGTCAACGAACTTTGCAATTTCTATAGCTTTAGCAATTCTTGATCAAAATCTATAAGTAAAGCAGTTTTAGAAAGCGCAAAGTTCACTCTATCAAACGTAAGTTTTTGATAGTGATAAATCAAGAAATGCGAAAGTTGACCAAAATGATCTTGCCAGAAGTTGGGGTCGGGGATCTAAAAATAAGGCCAAGGGGCGACAACCGTTGTGAAAGCGCTAAAAGGGCGTGCGCGCGACGCGGCCATCTAATTACAAACTTCAAGGACAGTCTTAGTAACACTCCGTCGTCCCACTGTGTCGCCTCTGACTAATCTGATCTGACGAAGTCCACCGCTCAGACTTTTGAGCGATCGTGTCTCACTGTTATCCTGACGCATATGCGACCGGTCAGAGTTTATTTCTAAAGTGTAGGGTCAGTGCCTTTGCAATTTATACAGTCGCGAGTCTTTCCAAATATGGCGCTGAACGCATAAGACTCTAGCGTCTGATTGATACACGCTGGTCTGTACGCATAAAGCCGACGCGCCACTACTTCCGCAAGTCCTCGTTTTTATAAAAAGGGTCGCGATGGACCTGCGCGTAATTGATCATCATGTCCTCGCTTTCTCTATCCAGTCAGTTGCCATAATAGGGGCGCTTGCTGTACTACTACGCTTCACGGTCTTGTACCTTCCAGCGGAGCCTACTACGGCGGTTGATCTCTGGTGTGGCAAGACCTACAAGCCTCAGTAAGCACTCCGGTCTTCATCAGATTTTGGCGTTTCCTTGTTCGTATATTTATATGCCATGTCATGTGTGTTGCCGTTTGGTAGTACCGTATTGTGCTTCCGCTTGAGCCTAGCCAGGTCTTGGGTATAGAGACGTACAATTACAGCTCTGATATGAGCCCAGAGATTCTGCGATTGACCCTGGAGAAGCCATTCCCTCGCCTACAATATCCAAAGTGCCTCTTCTCAGACTCGGTGTTCGCCCGCGTATAAACCTGTACCTCGGCGAAGACACGACAGGGTCATGCATCGTGGACGCTCAGGTACCATGAACACTCCAGCTTGGTGATGATTCTAATGTCGAAGCAAAGGTCTCATACATTGTCGGCGATCCTCTCCGCAGGCAGCTTGCTCGCAACCCTACATCTCCTTCTGCTTCCAAAAATCTCGAGCTGCCCATCGAATCAGCTGAACAGCTCTCCGTGACCATCTTCAGATCTGATACTGGTGCACCATTGATACTAAATCTGCCGGTAACCCTGAATACGACAGGAAGTGAAATCCACTTTCCCCTCGGTCATTTGCGACCAGAAAACGTCCTTACGATATCTCCATAACAGCTAAACGAACCAATGGCCAGATATTCCAAGCCAACACCAAGCTAAGTCGGCTACAAGAACCAGATACCTCAGCCAGTGTGTCTAGGATTGACAGCCTTTACGGGGGAATCCTCGCTAGAACCAGGCCGTCAGAATGGACGACCATCTTTCCCTATTCTTTCTATCTAGCCGGCCCTTGGCTCCGTGAGAGTTCAAGCAATATGCAGAAGTTCGTCGACTTAGGCTACACCGTGCTCCACATTGTGCCTGCAGGGGGGCTCGGATATGAACTTCCTGAGCTTGATGCATGGCTGGATGAGGCTGATAGGATTGGCCTATGGATCATGTTGGACATGCGCTGGTCTTACCAGGTGATACCAGTGAGTGCTCCTAATCTCTCATCCGAACAACCAATTACATATTCAAACTCTCTTGGAGCATTTCTGACTACAAACAAAGCACCCCCTGCAACACCACCTACGGCGACTGCGGCTGCGACAACTGCTACGCCACCTCCCCCTCCCCCCTCCTCAACGTCCCCGCCCGTTTCGACGACTACCGCAACTACCAAACCCAGCATGGTCTCGCGCAGAAGCCGCTCTGGGCCGTGCCTCAAGCCTTCGGGAACGCCCAACTCTGGAAGCGCGAACCTACTGCCGAAGAGCTTGTTGCAATGACACTGCTCAGTATCAATCACGGCGCTAAAGGAGTGGTCATGTGGACCTGGCCCACTTCGGGTGCGTTGGCGGATGTGACGAGTAGGTTTGCGAAGATCGTGACGGGCATTGGTGCAGGGTTTTGGTTGTGGGCAAACGGCAGGATACTTCAGACGGAGGGAGCGCCAAGTGGGAGTGTGGATGTGGCGGCGTGGGTTGTGGGTGAGAGAAAGTTGGTCAGCGTTGTCAATGTGGCAGGGGAGATCACTGGGAGAGTTACGGTGACGCTGCCGGATGGTGTACGAGCAAAAGAAATTCAGCAGGTGGCTTGGGGTAGTAGCGGCTGGGTGGTTAGGGGTGGCAATCAGCTGGTCAGGACCGGAATGGGGGCTGTAGAAAGCGACATCGTGGTCATCGACATTGCTGGAGGACTATTGAACGGGCCTGCCATTGGGAACCTGACAGCAACCAGCTGAGCATGGCTTCCTTTCAAACTCGGCGTATCAACGGCCGAGCAGAATCTGAGTTCAATGGCTTGACTAGGACGGCTCTAGACGGTTTTCCTTGTCACGAATAGACATACCGAACACCATGCAAAAGACACTTCAAGGGCTCGGTTGCCATATGGACGCAATTTGGGGCGAGACCAGAGACGTTGGCTTGCCCACAAGGCCAGAAACTATGGAAAGCGCCCACAGAGGCCAGGTGACCACAACCGGAAAACAGCCTTCGACGAACATGTACTTGATGGTTTCAAATGAGATTTGTATGTCCAAACGCAGCCCTCGGAGTCAAATCAGTGTATGTCCGGCCATGTGTAAGAGCCATTTCCCACGCATCGGCTCAAGTCCCATAGTCAAAGCCCATATCGCAGCCACAACTGTATTCCGGACCCCAGGGGTAGTTTCTGAACGTACAACGAGTCGTAACCGCATATAGAGCGTCGATGCCAGACTGGAGACACGGGGCGCACTGCGCGTAGCAAGCATCGGCGAACATCTGGTCCGGGATGTCGTATCGTGCTTGGGCTTTCCAGAAGCCAAAGGTCGGTCCCAGCGGCGTGCCGTTGCTGCTTGCGGGCACGCATTCGGTGCCGTTCCAATCTTGGGCGTTGAGTCGGCTCAGGCACTCTGACATGGTTGCTTTCCAGCCAGGATCTTGCGCAAAGGGCACGACTGATGCCTTGCTGGTGTCGACGCTGCACCATGTGCTTCCAATAGTATCAACTTTCAGAGGCATGGATCGTAAGACTGATTTGAAGGGGAAGGAGCATGCCAGAGGTAGGATGGACATTATAGTCAGGCCAATAAGAGTGGTGAGTAACATCGTTGATGAATTGGATAGAGCGCGGATGAGCTTTGTAATACGTGACTCGTACTTTCTACGGTGGCCTTGATTCGAGAAAAATCTGTATTTCTAAGACCCAACAGATAAAGTTTACGGACGTGACGTTCTGCAGGACAACAAAAGGTCGGTGGAGGAGAGACCAAAGACTCTTGTACTCGGAATGACCCGGAGGACTTAGATCCCCACGCCGCGCGCTTAGATCTCGCTGTACTAGCCTACCAATTATGAACCGGGACTATACTAGCAAGATCTGTAGCCTCTCCAGTCATCCACGTTCGACAATGAAGGCATGGCCGCACCTCGGCCAGACAGCTCGCCTCTTATGTAATGAAGGAAGTACGGGAATGCATACAAGAACGAAAGTGTATCGGGCAGGACTCGCCCAGAAGAGGGACAAACCGAGAAAAGGATGGCATGAAAAGATACTCTTGAAAGTATGACAGTATAGATACATGATCATACTGTGCCATGGCCTGCCTCGATTGTCAGCACTAGGTAAATGGATCAAAGTTCGATCTTCAAGGATCTCTACCTGAGGTGGAGGTATGTTAGCCTCGTTCGGGTTTCGGATAGCGGCTACAGCAGGTTCAGCAGCCAGTGAACTGCCAGCCCTACATCGTGGAGCGCATATATGGAGAGATTATACATCGTACATCATTGGTAGATCGTCAACAGCTGGGGCCGACGTCCTCATCGGACAGTGGAGACTGTTGCCCTGCTATCCTTGTCAGTATCCTGACGCACTCGTCGTCGAGCACCTCAATTTCATGTAAGCGGAGGAGAGCGAAGGTAAATGCTTTGGGACCTGGATAATTCGATGTTCGTCCCGTCTTCTCGCAGTGTTAGACTAATTGGGCTGATGCTGAATGTGCAGCGCGAGCACGAGTGTCATCACCTCATTATAAGCGCTCTGAATTGAGGACATGGACTATACGCACCTCCCACAAATGCGGAGCGATAGATGCGGCATTTTCCAAAGCTTGTTGTTCTTTGAAGTATGGATACTGATGGTACTACCGAATTTTGAAGCATTGTCACCCCGTTATGACCACAGCTCCTCAAGAAGTTAGCGCCAAGTCAGAAATATCAATCATGTCTGTCTTGTCGAGAGAGCTTTGAACTCCCCGTCTCTCAGTCCAGTCCATCGGATTCGGTCCCCACAACTACCTGCCCATCTCATCATCCAACGTAACAACCTTCTCGGCATCCGACGACTCTTCCCTGTCCACCTTTCCGAAACCGACAAGCGCCGGTTCGCGCGTCACCACGATGGAGGACCAGCGCCAAGGATGCGTACCTCTTATTCGGAATGGAAGCTGTAAAGTCGGGTGCGAATATTAGTGGAACAACAACAGCAATGTCCTATAGTCTCTGCGAAGAAAATTATAAACCCCGCTGGCGGATGGCACATCAGTGGGCAAGGGAAAGAGTTCAACATTTCTTGCTCGCAAGGGCAGCACGCGTGGGAGCATACTCGGGAGGCGACATACTCACCATGGCTGCTCGCCTGAACTCGTACTGGGTCATGCAGCTAGGTGTTCTCGGCACATCAAGAGTGCCAGGGGTTGAGAATAGCAAAGCTGTCTAGGAATACGGAATGGGACACCCTTCAGCGAAGGAGAGGCATAGCGACGATCGATGAAGGACCATTACACAGAAGTCTAAGACGAGATCGCTTTTCAATTGAGGCATGGGCAGTCGTTCGTCGATTGCTCTTAGATTGCGGGGAGCGCTCTGGAGAACGCAGTCGAATCAACTTGAGTGGCGGAAAGGGTACCAGAATGGCAAAAAGTGCTGCAGATGCGCGGGCGAAGATTATACGTCGAGATCTCCAATGGGAAAAGCCCGGCATGGAAGATGTAATTACATCCTGAGCATCTGTCCTGCGGGGAACAGCATGCTCAAAGCTTACCCGGGTACTGTCTGACTCTCCGCCTCTGACTTTTTCACGAGCTGCACAAGCCCACTCAAATAGCTTTAAAGTGGGATTGAGCATAGCGTGGCAGTCCTAGCTGATAAAAACGGACGAGGGCCTGTGGAGGATCCTCTAGAACTGCAGTCGCTGGATGGTGGGCTTCGCCGTCCTTCAGCAACCTGTGGGGAGAGAAAACTGACGAACACTAGGCTATACTCGTTCCTCAAAGACCAGACATAACAATATCATGAGCTCATCCACCTTTCTGACGTGAGTGATCAAGGATTTGCGACGTCAAGCTTGTCGGTCAGGCCATGTGTGCGATACAAGAGGCCGAGTGTTTAATCGATGAAGGCCATCCGTGTGCGAAAAACATCCCAGACTAGTCAGGATGACAGGCGACATATTATAATTCAGGCGGGATGGAAGCACCAGCGCAGCGGAGCAGAAAGAGTATTGGGGAGACAGCCACGATTCGAAGGCCTGAAGCGAGGTCGGCCTCTCCGACAGGATGTGGGAGTCGTGAGTTGGAACTTATTCCATGGCAGCGAATTCTGCCGCACTGGCAGCCAGCTCTGGCGCAGATTACATTGCGCAAGATCCAAGTCCTTTACGGTGCCTGCCAACGAGAGCTCCATGATGAGGTAGGCAACCTCCTGGCTGCTTTATTGACTTTTCCCCTCCTCACAGAACTCTCGTACTCGAGGAGCATGCTGCAAGCGTAGCGGGTTTATTGTCCCCACATCGATCTCGTCACCAGATGGAATTGTATCGAGCGCATGGATCAGAGGGCTCGTTGTATTACTGGAGAGCCAATATGCTTGCTTGCCACTAAGGAAGGCCTCAAAACTCACTGGGGCATGAACGAGGGTCAGACGCCTTGGCGGCCGACGGGCGGATCGCGGGCTGCGCCGGCAGAGAAGTCGCGGGCGTCAAGCTACGATCTAGCTTTTAGCTAGCTTATAAGCTACATCTACTGACTTGTCTTCATCTCAGCTTACAGCTCGAAAGCTACCATCGATGTGCAAGGTAGAGACTCGAAAAGCTGCTCATCTACTTTCACGGGTACAGTAGGAGCCATTTTATCGTAATCGAATGAGCAGACTTGTACTCACGACTACTAAGCGGGCCCCCGAGAACGAGTCTTATGTATGCATGCATTATGCTGGGATGTGCGCGAGCTGTTGCACGAGCATTTCCGGTAGCTATGCTCTCTCATGCTGGGTGCACACGCAATGCTGCCGCGGGGACAGACATTGCAGATGATATGACGCAGTTATCGAGGTTTAGACTCAGCACCTGCCAGAATGGGAAAGGACAACTACCACAATCAATCATATGAGTAACATCGCTCTGCAGTAATACTCCACCAAGTGGAGTAGGTTGCTGCTGTATTTTGCACTAGCTCTGTACCGGGTCCAGCTGCACGGAACTCTGTCCAGGCGTAAGATCAGAGCTTGCTCGATGTTTATCGCACTGCCTCTCCTTTCAATGACGGTAATGCTCACACATCGCGCCTCGATCAGGCAGGTGGGGAGAGTCATTTGCATTCCTGTTACCTCTTGTTACTTATAAGTAAGAGCGCGATGGCCTCCGCATCGAGCAGTAATCCGAAGGTGCACAATTCACAAACATGCAGCTTCTCTCATTGCTTGTCTTGGCTGTGGCCGCAGCCTTCGCTGTTGCAGCGCCTGCTCCCGTCACACACGTGCTTCACGAGAAACGCGAGAGTGCCCCTCGGGCCTGGGTCAAGCGCTCGAGGGTCGATCCTACTATCATTCTGCCAGTCCGTATCGGCTTGCGCCAGAATAATCTTGAGATAGGTTCGAATTTGCTTGACGAGGTGTACGTGATGTGTCTCTCTTGTGCGCGCGCTCTTCGTTCTACACGTTCATTTTCTCTATTCATCATAGCATGTCTAAATCACTACTCGACAAGCAATAATCGCTACATGTTTTGTACGGCTTCAATCGGTATCATGCCATAGACTGTTGCATTCCATCTCCACAGCTATATCGCATTACAGAAAACCAGCTGAAGCCCCCTTTGATTCCTCTCCGTGGCTTCTGCAAAATTTCAATGCATTCGTCTTGTCCCGCACGAAGTCTGATACCCGTTTAGATCAAACCCTCTGTCCCCGAAATATGGACAGCACTACACGGCCGCGGAGGTTCATGAGATCTTCGCACCTTCCAGTAACACTGTGGACGGTGTCCGTGCCTGGCTCGAAGCTGCTGGCGTAGAGCCACACCGGGTCTCCCAATCTACCAACAAGCAATGGCTACAATTCGATGCCAAGGCGGCCGAGATCGAAGGCATTCTGCATGCAGAGTATCATCATTACGAACATAAACAGTCCGGGAAAACGAACATTGGATGTGACGAGTGAGTACAGACCACTGATGAATATTCATGTTCAAAGTCGGTTACTTACCTACGAGTCCAGATACCGCGTCCCGGCTCACGTGCAGGAGCATGTCGATTATATTACCCCCGGCCTGAAGCTCTTGACACCTTCGAGATCCAGGTCGAAATCTGATCGCAACGAGATCGAGAAGCGCACCTTTGGCGTCACAGCCACAAACCACCCAATTCTCCTACCGAAGAAGAAACCAATGCCAGATTCTCTTGCCAATATCCTAAAGATGCCACTGTCAGCAGTCTGCAATGTTGCGGTGCTTCCGTTCTGCATTCGAAGTGAGCTCTGACGTGTTTACATTTTGACCTGGCTGATCTGGTACCAGCCTTCTACAACATCACAAGGCCCACCAAAGCAGCCGCTGGTAACGAATTGGGAATATTCGAGGATCTTGGCGACATGTACAGTCAGACCGACCTCGACGAGTTCTTCCTCACCCTTGCGCCGTACGTTTGCTCATAATTACTACCCTTCCAGCGTCCAGCAACTGACCCACATCTAGCAACATTCCTCAAGGCACGCACCCGAAACTTGAAGGCATTGACGGGGCCACCGCCCCTGCCCCAGTGACCGCAGCAGGCGCAGAGTCTGATCTCGACTTTCAGATATCTTATCCCATTATCTATCCCCAGAACTCCATTCTTTTCCAGACCGACGATGACGTCTACGAAGCAAACTACGTCTTTCAAGGCTTCCTAAACAACTTCCTCGACGCCATTGATGGCTCCTATTGCTCCTACTCTGCCTTCGGCGAAACTGGCAACAGCCCGCTCGGACCCCCCCTACCCTGACCCCAACCCAGGCGGTTACAAGGGAAGCCTGCAATGCGGAGTTTACAAGCCCACGAACGTGATTTCCATATCCTACGGTGGTCAAGAAGCAGACCTGCCCGCTTCCTACCAGGAACGCCAATGCAACGAGTACATGAAGCTCGGCATGCAAGGCGTCTCCATCGTCGTCGCATCCGGCGACTCTGGCGTGGCTGGTCCACCCGGGGACGATAATCCAGACGGCTGTCTCGGCCCCGCAGGCACCATCTTCTCGCCCGACTTCCCAGCCACCTGCCCATACATAACCGTTGCTGGAGCCACATTCCTACCTCCAAATGCCAGCGCGACGCAAGATCAAGAAGTCGCCGTCACGCGTTTCCCGTCTGGCGGTGGTTTTTCCAACATCTACCCCATCCCAGCTTACCAGAAGGACGCGGTAGCGACATATTTCGCCACGTCCAACCCGCCGTATCCGTACTACTCTGCTACCAACAACACTGGTGTTGGAGCAAACGGCGGGATCTACAATCGCATTGGCCGCGGTTACCCTGACATCTCGGCTGTAGGCGATAACGTACTGATCTTCAACAAGGGTGCTCCCACACTGATAGGAGGAACCTCGGCTTCCGCGCCGGTGTTTGCGGCCGTGCTAAACAGGATCAACGAGGAGAGGATCGCAGCGGGAAAGAAGACCGTGGGGTTTGTCAACCCGACTTTGGTACGTTATACGACATCATCTAGCTGCGAACGAAAGGCAGTCGCTGACTGGGATGATTTGCAGTATGCTAACCCGAGTACCCTTCATGATATTACTGTCGGCAACAACCCCGGCTGCGGCACATCTGGCTTTGCTGTCGCCAAGGGCTGGGATCCTGGTGAGTGGCGTTCCTGTTCAGCTTTCTTTTATGTGTAGTGTACTGATTTGGTCATACAGTGACTGGCCTCGGTACGCCGAACTATCCTGCGCTTCTGAGCTTGTTCATGGGGCTACCTTGAGATGCCGAACTGGGGGGTCCGGGGTCTGAGGTATTGGATGAGATACTTCATTGCCCTCTTCACCCTCTTTGATCACTTGCAAGCATTCATTGAGCATAGTCCTTCGCTTGCTCATAGAACAGCACTCCCTATGGATGAGTATTAGAGTAATATCATCGCCGAAGTCAAGCGAATTAGATCTTCTTGCCGAGCTTCCTCAATTTACCAATTCTTGAGATATCTGAGTAGTGTCTCCTACACTGACCGTCTATGGGCCCAGCTTCCTAACACCCTGTCTCGCATATTACTCATCCTCGTGCACCCTCGCCGCCCGAGCGTCGTCATAGCTCAGCAAAAGATCTACTTCAAAATCCTCGATAGAAATAACTTCCAACCCACCCACCACCACTCAGCAGAAACCCCTATAACCAAACTTCAAGCTTCCCAATTACATCAATCTCCTTTCAATATTACAAATCCAAACATACCATTCCGCTCTACGTAACTCAGACGCATGACCCCACCGGGTATCACACCATCTCAATGCCACCAGAACTCTACCATCAGGTTCAGTAATTATGACTATTGTTGCTACCGTAACAGGTGAATCTAGGAACAAAAGCTGAGAGATTTGCAAGGAGTCAGGAAGGTGCGGGTGAGTCTGTCAAGTGTAACAGTATCGGGGAGGGAAATATGCCACGGAGGCCAAGTCAGTGTTGTACTAGAGGTGTGTTTTAGTGTTTATTGTACCTTCGGATAATGCTCGTGTTTGTAACGTCGATGGAGAAGGAGTGTGGAGGCTAGTAACTAAAAGGGCTGTAGCTCTGAGGTTTGAGATACCAGGTCCTCGGTAGCCATAGAAGAGCCGGAAATCAACGGGTTGATGAACTGACGGACACCTACGAGATGGATGTAAATCAAAGCACGCTGTTCGACCCGTTACAAGCTGCAAATCAAGCCATGTCGAGGACACCGGTAGGGAGACTCATGTCGCCATTCAATGCGACGATTGCACCTAGAAAGCTTGATCAAGCTGTAAAGGTCCAAAGCGATCGCAATCCAGATCAGATACCACGATTGCAGCGCTGGGTTGCTTTAGGTTGAAATAATAATGGTCCGAATTTCGACCCGAAAGAGGTTTCGGCGAGATGGCTGTCGGATGACAAGGTGATATCAGGGGGGCCGGCTGACACCGGCTGACTCGGGAATAGAGTACCCCAGTCAATACATTTTCCTGACCACTACAGAATTGCAGGCCCGGGGACTTTCGCTGACCATATCTGGATGTTAATCCCCAGCTGAGGAGTCCCACAATATCTGGAAAATTTTCATAACTACTGGTGAACGATATCCACACAAGTAGCAAGAGAAGGCCCGCTTGGAACTCGCGCTCTACGGAAATTTGCCAACCCCAGAAAGAGTGCGCAGGATCAGATCGCAAAAATGTTTTGTAAAATTATTCAAGGGTTACTTTTCTGATCATTCTTTAATATCTATGGTAGAGAGACATCGAGTACGGCGCAGCCATCCCCGTGCTAATTGTGAGGCATCTAGCCTGACTTACTCCCATCAAGAGTGCATCCTGTAGGTGCCTGCACCCAGCCCACCAAGCGGTTGGCTACATCAGAAGCATAGCAGTGTGTCGCAATGAATACATCACGCCCACATGTCGCTTTATGTTCATGCGCATGTTGGTACTTTTGTGTCGCTTGAAGTATCCTGTACTTTCCATTCCCGGAATTCACATCTTTGCTGATCCTCTGCTCTCTTTTCTTGCAGCATAATAGTGATAAGGATTGTAGGGTTGCAGCACTTGCAGCTTTGTCGAAGCGTTGTCATAGCGACCTGTGGCTCCAGAATGTTCTGTTTCCGCTATAAATCCAATGACCCCCTGGTCGGTCTCTGACCCACCTTACAATTCGTTGTCAAGTTTATGGAGAGACGAACAGTCATAATGGTGCCGATATTTTCGCGACAGCTAGTTTAGCGATTAGGCTACGCGACTCAAGACTAAGCTGACCCCAGTATCGCCTCGAACTTCGCGCAGCACTTCGTTTGGAAAGTAGAGAAGTGGTTGTCTTCTTGCCTCAGTACTTAGACCTGCCTGCAGAAAAACCTTTAACCCTAAAGTCAACCCTAAATACTCGCTTAAGTTAGGACGACACTAGGGTTAAAGCTAGACGATAGCTTATACGCGATAACTTAAATTAGATTTTAGTGTGTCTAGATACGTTCAAATTCGATATAAAGAATATTATAGCAAGTTTTTAAATTTTTTTTGTAACAAGTCTAAAAACAACATAATTTAATTTGAAAAAAATTAACTTTTTTGTTAATAAATGCATCAAAGTTGTCTTTTTACAATTTAAGAATACTATTAATCAACTTAGGGTTAGGGTTAGTAGTAAGTCTTAATAAAAACACTTCTTAATTAAAATAAAATCTTAATAGAAATAACGCAATTAAATTAATAAATAAATTAGATATTGTATATCGTCGCAATCTTGAAAAGAATATATAGAAACTAATTAAGGTTTTAAACAATTATTATCGAAGAATTAAATTATTATATTTTAATAACAAGATAGTTAATAACATAAGTTCTACAAAGTAGAACAAAACTTAATTTAAATTATGTTGCTTAAATTGCAATTCGAATAAACTAATTGTTAAATCAAGTTATAATATTATCTCTTTAATTCGATTCAACGTCAAGATCGAGTTGCGACAATTTTTTGGAATCGAATCGCTCAAAGTAGCTTAGCGCGCTTCGCGCTAAACTACTTATAGTAATTAATTAAACTACTTTGAGCGATTCGATTCTTCGAATTTTTTTTAACTTAAGTCTTGACATTTGTACGTGACATTTTCGGGTTAACGCGACTAGTTTAAATTCGAATAAACAAACACTTATTGTTTTGCATAGCAAAATTAACATTTAGAATATTCGAATGTTAAAAAAGAAAATCTAGTTTAAGAAACAATTAAAAAACTAAAGAACGCAAAAGACTTATGCAATATTTTTTAATTCTTATCTTAAATTTTATTTAATCTTAATTATGCTTAATAAAATGTTAAAGAATCTAATAATTTAAGATAAATATATAATTAATAAAACAACTCTTAAGTAAATTATAAAAAATATGTAAAATAACGCAACGCAATACAACGTTAAGATACTCGAGATCTTAAAACAAGATTAACAATTAAACATTAAATCGAATAAAATAATTGCGACAAGATTGCGCGACAAAGACAAAGTAAACGAAAAATTAATAAACAAAGTTATTGTAATTTTCTAGCAACGACAAATCTTTTATTTAATCAAAATTAATTACAAATCTTTAACAAAAAGTAATAAGAAAAAAAAGAAAAAAAAGAAGCAAAAAATAAACGCAAAATCGAGAGATACAAGCTTTGTTAATCAAAAAGTAAGAGAAAATGTTAAATCGAAAATTGAAGATTAACAAATATTAAGAGACGAATAAAATAAATTTTTTCAAAAACGTCTTCGAGAACATCTAGAGTTCGAAGACAAGAATTGTTAAGAAAAAATTCAAAAAATGTTAATAAAAATTTATTGTTGTCGAAAAACAAACAAGAAGTTAAGAAACAAAAAAAGAAATTAAATTACTTAAATAACTATAAACTAGTGTAATCGTTAAATCGAGTTTTAACTTAATTGAATTAATTCGCTCAATCTTGATTCTAGAATTAAGTAAATTTCCTAGCTTAATAGAATAAAACGAACGAAGAATGCACGTCAAGTATTTAACTCGATTTACTTGATTACGTAACGTTACGTAACGCGCTAATCATATACAATTAACGTAAATCTTGCGTTAGCTTAATTAAATTAGCGTGAATCTTGCGTTAGTTTAATTTAGTTAACGTATAAATAAAATAAAATAAGATAAACGAATGCTAATGCAACAAAATTAGCTTAAGTTCTTAACATTGACTTGACGAAACTTAATTCTAAAATTGAGTTCGCATCTTGATCTTAATTTAATTCTACAAAACTCAAGAGAATAGATTAAATTAAGAAAAAAATGTTCGACTTAATCTAACAATTACACTATTATAAACTTAGTTTAATTGTTAAACTTATACGATGTAATTTTAACAATTTAATAAGTTTTAATAAAAGTAAGTGCAATAATCGCGATAAACGAAATTGTGCAAATATAAATTTAAAAAATTGTAAAAAAAATTAGAATGCGCACTTTTCACGAACAACAATTGAACACAATTTTCTTCTTTATTTACTTCATTGTTTCTCTCGCTTTTGCTCTCGCTTTTTGCTTTTATTCTTTAATCTTAAAAATAACAAACACTACTTTTAATAACATTGTTAATCAAAAGATTAAATATTATTAATATAAACATATTAAGTAAAGACTTACACATTAATTAGAACAATATAATTTAGAAAGAAACTAAATATATAAATGTTAACAACAAAATAAAGAAAGAAAGAGAGATCGTAAATAATAAGATTTCGATAAAAAATAATAATATTAATATAAAGATAAGATTTGTGTAAATTAAGTTAATAAGATGCAAGCTTATATGTTAATTTATTGCAAGAAAAAGAAGTAATTGTGCAAAGTTAATTGTCGAAAGAATTAAATAGCGTCAAAAGAAAAAAACATAGCAAAATCAATAAAAAATTAAATATTTTTTCGAAGAAAACTAAGAAAAACAAACGCGACATTATTATTAATAATAATTGTAAATCTTCTAAATAAAAAAAAAAATAACATAACAAAATTTATCGCATATTTAATGTTAAGAAGCAAAACTTGTGCGAAAAGTTAAAAAAAAAATCGAAATGCGAGTTTAAAGTATTCAAGAATTATTAATTTGTTATAAAATTAAAAGTTAATACTTTCGAAGATTAGAAGACAATTAATATATCTTAAGTTAAAGTTTGTTTTAACAATTATCTCGTAGACGTTGCGCTTAAATAGTTAAGCATTAACATTTAAAAGAGTGCATAATTTATCAACTTTAATAATAATAATTTCTTAAAAGCAACGCGCATTTTGCTCGATTATGTTTCGAAAAACTTTTATTGCATAGACGAAAAAAATTGCAAGAATTACGTTATTTACTTAAGTTAAATAAAACGATATTATAATTAAACTAAAAACATTTATTGTCTAATATAAAAGAAAAAGTATAACAAGAATCTATACTTTGTTCGTCTCTTATATAAAGATTAAATAATTAATAACAACAAGTTATTTTAAAGAAAATTAATCAAAACTATTGTTTAATTGTCGATCAATTATTCTTGCGATTCTACAAAAGAAATTACGAAACTAGACAAAAATATATTCGAATAAAAGAATTTACTTATTATCTTTAAATTTAATAAAAAAAAGTTAAAGACAAACAATTAAGTTATTTGCTTTATTGACGTTGTTAAGAAGAACTTCTTTTCTATTTTTAAGATTCGATCTCGCGACATTTTTACTTGCAAATTAAACAATCTAAAGTTAATCGAAGCTCTAATTAAGATAAAGAAAAAGCAAAAAAAGATTGCTATTTGATTAACTAAAAGCAAGACAAATAATAAAGAAATTAGCAATTATAACAAGAAAAAACTAAATAAGAAAAAACTTAAATTAAGAGACAATATTGATAAAAATAATAAGAGCAAATTCGATTCGAATGCAAAGTATAATTAAAAGAAAATTAACTTTAATAACAACTTATTTAGTTTAGAAAGCAAGAAAAAGTAATTAAAACAAGCAAAATCGCATTCGCGCAATTTTGTTTTATTAACTTTGTTACATTTTTATCTTAGTTAAGATAAACAATTGTTAACAATAAGTGCTAGTAATAGATCTCACATTTCTCTCTTTTGATGTGCGTAAAATGCAACTAATAATTATGCAATTTCTATAAAATTAAGTAGTAATTAACGTTACTCTTGTATTAAATTTTAATTTCGAATATATTAAAGACATTTAAGTCATGTAATTAAAGTAAAAGAAATAAACATATAATTGTTGTTATTAAGTCAATAAGCTTCGCTATTATTTAATCAATCGTATACGCTAAACTTTATTACTATTATTAATTTATTTTTATTAAGTAACTTTGCGTTCTATTATTTTTCTTTTTTAGCTTATAAAATATTTATTGTTGTTATAGTAAATAATTTTTGCGTTTTTTATTTTCTCGAAAACAATTTTGAACTTTTGCAAAAACTTTATTCGATATAACGCTATCATTTGTGTCGTCTTTATTTAATTCTTTTTTAAGAGCTAAATTGCTTGCGTTTGCGCAACAAGATTATTTTAAAATATTTAATAAACAAATATTTAATTTACGATAAAGTCGATATGTAATTAAATTAATGCGAAAAACTTTTATAATAAAACGACATATTTATACAATTAATTTAATAATATAAGTTTAAATACAATTTAAGTCGCATGCGCAATTACAAAATTGCTTTATTAATTAAACTTAACATTGTTTAAAGTCTCTTTATCTTTCTATACGTTAACATATTATAAGAAAATAGTTTGTCGAAAAACGCAAATATTATTCGACGTTAATTCGTGCAAAATCTTAGATCTAATAACGCGCATATCTTTTCTCTTCAAAGATATTTTTACGAAGTCGTTGTATTTTTTCGCATCTTTTAATTTTTATAATTTCTTTAAATTATAAATAAACGCGATATTTGCATTCTTAAGCTTATTCTTATGCGCAATAGTATTTTTCTATTACTTCTTAATTATTTAATAAAAACTCAATACTATCTTTGTGCAAGTTTATTTACTCTTGTCGTTTAACAAAATTAAATCTTAAATAATTGCGTCTTCGTATTCGATCTTTAAGTATCTAAATATATATATATTAATATAATAAAAACTTATGTTATTATCTCTTTTAACGACAAACTTAACATAATAAAAATATAATATTAAAGAAGAATTGCAATTAAATCGAAGACAAACATATAATATTTAATATCTTAAGTCTATGCGAATAACTTGTTAACTTAAAAAGTAAAACATTATTCGCAATTATTTATAATTAAGTTTGTCGTTTTGTTCTCGCTAATAATGTTAATATATTGCAAACTTCTTAATTATAAGTTTATTAATTCTTGTCTTAATTCGCTTCTTAAAATAGTATTTTATTCTAAAGTTAATCGAATATGTTTTTTACAACAATGTTGTTCTCTACTAATTATTTTAATTAAATTTTATTGTTACAAATCTCGTTAATTACGATTTAATACGCGTTAATAATCGATTGTTTAAGAAGAAAATATTTAATATGCGCATATATAGTGTGATCGTTAGATCAAGTTTTAACTCAATTGAATTAATTCGCTCAATTCTAATTCTAGAATTAAGCAAATTTCCTAGCTTAACAAGGTGAGACGAGCGAAAAATGCGCGTTAAGTGTTTAATTCGATCTACTTAATTACGTAACGTCACGTGACGCGTTAATCGTATATAACTAGCGTGAATCTTGAGTTAATCTAATTGAGTTAACATGAATCTTGCGCTAGCTTAATCGAGTTAGCGCATAGATAAGATAAGATAAGATAAAATAAGATAAGCGAATGTTAACGCGACAAAGTTAGCTTAAATTCTTGACATTAACTCGACAAAACTCGATTCTAGAGTTGAGTTTGCGTCTTAATCTTGATTCAATTCTACGAGATCTAAGAGAGTGAATCAAGTTAAGAAAAAAATGTTTAACTTAACTTAACAATTACACTACGTATATATAGAGATCTTAAACTAATCTTTTAAAACGAACGATTAATCTTGTTTTCGCTATTAAAAAAAAAATTTATCGTTAATTTTTAAATTTTAAAAAATTAATTATTTAAGTTAATAAATCTTTAATCTCTTTAAGATAATCTTGTGTTTAATATTGTTAAATTTTAACTTAATATATTTAGCGATTTTGCAAATATAAGTATAACATAAGTTCAAGAAGTTCTTCGTTAACGTTAATCTTAAATTTAGATAAATTGTAAAAAATATTTACTTTTAATACGCATTTTAATCTTATTTCTTAACTCGCAACTAATTCGTTTTAAAAGATTAACATTTATAAAATAATATTTACAATCTTTTATTTCTTCGATTTCTTTTGTTTTCGAACGTTTAATAAAAATAAATAACTTAATAAACATTTTATTAAACGTATTATTATTACTTGTTTTCTTGTTGCTATTTATTGTCGCTATAATTGTTATTTTTAATAATTTTAATAACTTATATTTTTTTTTTCTAGAACTATTAACGTTTTTGAAGAGTTATTAATCGTTAGATTTTTTTAAATTATCTCGAATACTTCTAATTTATTTGCGAAAAACATTAAAACGTCGCAAAGTTTAATTTCTTATTTTGACAATATAAGTTGTGCAACATATTATTAATTGAACAACAAAATGTCTCGCATAAAATTTTGTTCTCTTTTTTTTTTTCGCAAACGAGTTATAACGTTTTAAGCAAAAAGTAAATTAACTTTAATAAAAGAAAATTGCGTTGTCGTTAAAGCTATTTATTTAACTTAATATTCGAAGTTGTTATCTAGCTAAAAATAATCGAAATTTGCTTCTTAATTAGCGCGAATTTCGTTAATTCTTTTTGTCTTTTTATTGCGAAGTTTCGCATAAATAATATTAATAACTTTTATATCTTTTGTTTAAATTATTTTTATCGCATTTTTTTTATACGTTTACTTTGACTTTATTTGTTATAATTTATTTTGTTAAATAATGTTAAAAACTTTGTTAACAATAGTATTAACAATTTTAATTTTGTCTTTCACTTTGTTTAAAATTGCTAAAGTTTTTTTTATTAATTCTTCTTTTTGTCTTTTAATTTTATTTAGTTTAAGATAATTTGTTAAACATAATGTGAACTAATAATGCTATAAAGAGTTACGTTAAATAAATTATCTTAATATATATTTATTGTTAATGTGTTAATAATTAATTGTTAACATTAATGTTTATAAAGTAAAATAATATGTTAAAAAAAAATTCACAATTAAGTTCAAAATTTTAAAATAACATTTTAGAGTCGTATTAACAATAAAGTCTTGTTACAATCTTTATTATTATTTTCGATTTAACAAGTTAAAACGTCGTAATCTTTAATTATCTATTATTTAACAATTTCTTGTGTTAAATAATTGCTAAATAAAAAAGATTAATTGCTAGACATTTTAATTTAACTTTTATTTACAATTTTTTTACGTTAAAATTAATTAAATAACGCACGCATATTACAATCTCTCGAAAAATTAAATATTAAAAAAAGTTTGTTAACAAATTAAACAAAATTATCGTTTCTTTTAAAGTTATTTTTGAAGTTAAAATTACATTTGTACAACTTTAATTCGTATTTAAGTATTTTATAATAAAGTAATCTTGCAACTTGTAATACTTTACAATAGAGCAATCTCGCAATTTCTAATACTTTTTAATTAACAAATATTAATAAAATATAAGCAATTATTAACGCAATGTATGTAACGAACGCATATATAGTATTTGCAAATACAATTATTCTAGTTATAACGCTTTATTTTATACAAATTATAAGATTAATCTTAAACGCACTTATAAACGTTGTTGTATATTTTTGCTTAAATAAGACTTATTTATTATTGTAATTAATTTTTATTTCAAATATTAAATGTTGCTCTTAGATTTTCTAGCAAAATTATATTTTAATATTGACGCTTATTCTTTATAGATAGATTAAACTATCTATTATAGTGTTCGTCGATCGTTCGAAGCTATTGCATCAAATCTTATAGCGTCGTTTATAAATAGTTAGAGTTAAATGTAGAATTCATTCTAGGGTTAGAACTTGTTGGACATTAAACATAATTCTGCAAAGAAGATCTAAGCACTGAGGCAAGTTGTCTTCGTCTTCTGGTAGTAATAATTTAGATAGGAGCATTTTGAGTGCTGCTACTTCGAGTGCCGGTGTCGCCCTTGGTTGGAATGAGCACTTTGAGTGGAAATAAGAAGGCAGTCACATTTGAGGCTAAATCAGAATTATGGCAGAAAAAATGCTGGCTTCGTTGCCAAGATAATCGCAGGTGATCAATTACCTTAGAGGCCCCGAACATGAATGATACCTATTTGCGAATTACACTTAGCCTAAGTCTTCCGAAGAAAACGACACACTCACCACGAAGGCTTGTCTTATCTTTCATTGCTCACATGTGATGTCGCAAACAGAAAATCTTTCTGCACCGTTGCGGTGACCTCGTCTGACCGAGCCTCTCTCCAGCCTAAATATCAAAGTCCAATAGTTGGGGATGGGGCCATCAGTGCCCTCCTCCAAAGGCTGGCAGAGATGGCACGTGACAGCCCAAACTTGCTTGATTGGACAAAACTGCCGGAGATATTGGAATTAACTTCATACAGATGCGTAGAAACGGTCGCAAAGAGCGGAGAGAAACTTGGTTTCAGGTGCGGCAATTCTCTGCCTGGTATAGGTCTGTCCTACGCAATGCACTTTTAAGCGAAGAACCAGATACACTGCTTGCCATTGACTAATCAACATGGTGATCTCCATCAAGGCGTTCAAGAGGACAACGCCGAAAACAACATACAAAAGGCTTGACGGGTCGTCCATCTCGATAAGCAGTACTAGCGCAGAGGAGTTTGCGAGTGCGGAAATTTGATAAGCGTTCATGTGGCCTAAATTCTGTAGGTTGCAGGGTCCGAAAAAATTCCCCATTAATCTGACACTGAAACATACCCAGCTCCTATACTGCTCAATCCTGAGACTATATTTGGGGGGTGGTTGGTGCTCCATACAATAAATTACAGTACATCGATCTTTGGAACAAAGTGCGGGATCAATAACGCTCAGAGTGAGATCGCCAGAAATAAACATCGTCTTTTGGACAGCAAAGCAGATACGTACGCTTCTCTGATGCTTGTGCACGTTTGTAGAGTTGGAGTTGGGACTAGCGACTTGGGTGGATGGCCATGGAGATTGGGGAGTAGGTTACGTTGCCGGACTTTAAGGGAGGAGAATTTGACATGAGACGATAATGCTGTTGACATAGGAATCGACGTGAGACGAGGCCCAGCTCTGGTCAAATCTGGAGCGACGTTTCTTTTCAATAACGTACCTTACAAAAATGTGTTGATGGTGGCGTTCATGTTGAATGTTGCGCTTGTATTCTCGGGATGCCCATCGTATACAGGAGATTCTGAAAAATAGTGTTGAAGGTTGGGGAGGATAGGTGCAGAGAATTATTCTTGAATCGTAGAACTACAAAATTGGCGAACGGAGAATTCAGTGGACTGGACCTAGGCTCGTGAAGATCGATGGTATTTTGGTGCGCAGCTTTTGCACATGGAAGGTGTTGCAGAGTATATCTGGTAAAGAGCTGTAGTCTACTAAGGTAGGCGCCACCATTAGACCGGCTAGTCCTGGCTTGATCGATGTGCGGTTTGTGTTATGTAGATAATTCACTAGCAGAACGAGTTGGAACTGCATATGTGCTAGGGGGCTTCCAACGATAGCAGAAGGGGGAATGTAGTCATACATGCTCCAAGCCACGTTTCTGGGGACAACGAATAAGATTCCTACAGGGTAGCGCTGGGAAAATGTCGGATAGGGAAGGTCGTCCTTCCAGCTGGCATGGTTAGTGTAGAAATAGCATACGCTGGGCTTGCAGCGATCGTACGTGGAAAACGCGGTGGACGGTGGACAACATGGCGCTCAACCGTCTGCTGAACTAGATAGCTAGAATGCGCTCAGCTTTGTACCTGACGAGTATGCGTCTGCGTACAATATCTGCACGCGCCCTGGTCAACTGAATCTAAGAGCCGTTGTCTGAAGTGACGGTATGCTTTGCGAAAAGTGCCGGGAGAGAATCCCCAAAACAGGGGAGGCTCAGCAGCTGTGATTTGATCGAGTAATACAGAGATCTATACATAAGATAGGAAAATACGAGCCAGGTAGCGTGAATCTAATGCCTCATACGCCGGCTTGCAGATGGATAGTCATGTTATTTCCATACCCACGGAGTGTCATCAGTCTTACGAAGAATGTAGTCTGTGACAAAGGTTGACTTTTCCTGGTCTCCCTGGAATCCTGGGTCACTGCATCCATGAAGTTCGAATCTTCTCAGAGCTGGAAATCTGGTAGTCCTCAATTTGGTCAGGGCGCTCGACCATGTCCCATCCACAAGTTCGATGTATCGCAGGAAAATCAATTCAAGGACAGGAGCTTGTGAGCGAATGAAGCGCACTAGAGATTGATGTTTGGCTTTCAGATCGCTCAAGTCCAGGTGGCGAAGACGGGACCTGGGAGAGCCTTTGAACAATTTGTGTACGAACAAATTCGGTGTCTGGGGGTCACCGCCCAGAGAACCGAGAGAACCGAGCCGTCCAATTGTAACACTCTCAAGTCCACTTGCCATTTCCAGGAGCTGGCTCGTGGCAACACCCAGATAGTGTGTTGCCTTTATGTCTTCTTCGTCCGTTTCAATTTCTTGGATTTCGAATTTGCGTAGGTGGTTAAACATATGCCAGGGGCATATGTCATCATCTTGGAACGTTTTGGCTAGAGTTTTCGGATCGATGCTCTCTGGACGCCGTGATGATTTGTGAGACCAGCTTCCATCTCGAGTTAGAAGCGATGCGGTCTGTGAGCCACAGGCCGCAAAGCCGGGCATCATCCCGATTGTGAAGCTTCTAAGTTCGACTCCGGCGGTGGCCATAGCGCGAAGCAACACCGGCAATGGATGTAGGCAATCGCAAGTCAAGAGATCCGCCGAATCAAAGGGGCCCAGTTCACGGTGCAGCAAGCTCGCGCCAATGGTCGTGTTACCATGATCTAGCACTATATTCTCGAGTTTGGGGAGCTGCTCGAATGCGTGAGTCAAAATGCTCACGTCGAGCTCATCCACGGTTAAATTACGCTGATCGTCGATGAATGCATGGTATGCTGATCTGTGCTTCAGAAAGAGCAGTTCCGATAGGCTCGATGAGTCTGTGCTAAGACGGATTCTGGATCTCGTGCGCGACAGGTACGCGACCTCGGCCTCGCCCTCATCCTCGTCCTCGTCCTCGCGATCGTGATCAACGAAGCGCAAGGGCGAGAAAACAATTGCCTTGACACAGTGGCGAAGTTGATGATGATGCGAAAGCTGTGTGAGGGCTTGGAGGCTACGTAGACCGAGCCAAAGAGGAATCGTTTCAAACAGGCGAGGAGCAGCGACGGCTGCAAACACTTTGCCTACGTGGCGGGCTTGAGAAAGATCATCCCTTGGAAGATGTTCAACGATAAGGCTAATGATCTCGTTGGGAAGGGGAGCCTTTGTTGCCTTGGGTGCTGATGATGATCGTGATGCCATGTTTAAGCTCTCTGCTAGATCCAATGTCAGTCAAGAAGATACCATCGAGCGAAGCCTCGGAGAACTACAATATTCACTTTCGTAGACGTTACTTTCCTGCGTCAAATGAAGTCCATCGACTGCATAAGGTCAATCATAAGCACCCGACCTACTTTATGCCCTCAGGCTCCTTGGTGAGTCAAAACTTGGCACAGTGGGGCCTACGAAAATCGCAAATTTCAACACATTGGCACCGACATGTTTCAACAACCGGTTTACGAATCGAGAAATTCTCTACGACAATCTTGTTCGCATCTATCAGGGTTACGTCTTTGTCACTACAAGCTTTCTTATTGCTGTTCTGATCGTGAAGTTAGCATAGCTCACAGTGCCAAGTTTTGACTTAGCAAGGAGAATGGCTCGGATAGGCTTAAGGGTGGAGGCTAAAGACGGGAAGACGCGAAGGGCTCACCGGCTTCCCTGATTTGGCCGACGCGAGTGACGCGCCAATGACGTCGTTAATCTAACGATTCGCCGAGGGAGAAGGACTTTGAGGAAAACCTCGAGGAACTGACAAGGAATTGCTATTCAGTCATCACCAGCACCAGTCACAGCCATGTCGGAACCGCCCAAGAGAAAGCCTCCAAAGCTAGGTCCCAGAAAGACTGCTCCCTCTTCGACACAGAAGCCGGCCAGCAAGGCGCAATCTTCGAGCGCGGACGGGAAGTCAACCGCAACACCTGCAAAGAAGCCTGCGGTTACAACTGCGAAGCCAAAGACAACTTCCACCGACGATCAGAAGCAAAAGCCTTCTGATAAGACAAGCAGCTCGTCTGCTCCACAGCAAAAGCCTGATAGCACTGATCAGCCCAAGGATTCGGACGACGCGCCGCCAAAGAAGACTGCTACGACCTCTTCGCAGGCCCCGAAGCCTCCGGCGGCTTCACGGACAACCTCAACTCCTTCTGCCAAACCGGATCCTACTGAACAGCGAAGACCACCCAAATTACCCCCAAAGCCGAGCAATTACCAGCCTACTCCACCTTCAGACGAAAGAAGACCGTCAGCTGTGTCGCGCAAAGCCTCCACTCCAGCCGCCATACCTGAGACTAACGAGGAAAAGCGCAAACCTCCAAAGCTCCCTCCTAAGACCAGCAATGCTGAATCTGCTGCCACTAAGCCTGAGGACTCCGAGCAGAAGCGCAAGCCCCCAAAACTTTCCTCGAAAGCGAACAATGCAACGCCGTCGACGGATTCCCGCAGACCCTCAACAGCGTCTCGCGCGGACTCTCAACCTAGTGTAAAGTCAACACAGAAGTCAGTCAAGGAGGAGCAAGATCTCAAGTCGGCCCTTTCGGAGGAACAGCGCACCGACCTGTCTCAGTTAATATCTGGGATCGCGCGCCAAATGCGGAAGACTATCGAGGACAATTTTGATTCTGCAGCCGATCTGAAAACATTAGGGAAAAACAATATGAGTGAAGATGAGAAGATCGCCAGCGCAGATTTCGATACGGGAACGGTGGATGTAGGCACATACGACAAGGAGCGCAAGCTGAGGGAGGAGCGAGAGAAAGAGCTGGCGAAGCCCAAGCTCAAGGAGCTGAAACGGACAGCCTTGGAGTGGTTCGATGACTGGAGAGATGTCGTTCAAAAGCGCGTAGATGAAACCCTGGAGCCGAAGAAGGGCTCATCCCAAGAGAAAGAAGTCATGGGTCCCTCGCTAGTCGAACAGCGCCCAGTGCAGAAGGTCAACACGGATGCTAAGAGTGGTGAATATAGCCCGCCAAAGCTCGAAGAACTGTTTCCCCGTCTCCACACGTCGTTGACAAAACTCCCAGTGCAAAAGCGGGTTTTAGTACTTCATGCAATTCTTTTGTTACTTTTGAGCCTGGAGCACTACAACGCCGCCTCCAGAGTACTGCTGCTGTATCTGGCTTCAAGTCTCAAGCTTGGGTTGAAGTATTTGCGGGAAGATGAGGAGCAAACCGCACAAGGGCTACTGCAGGCTGCGAAGGAAGTCTCTGCAGATGAAGAGGCGCTAAAGAGGAGGAAAGAGCAAGGCAAAGAGGCTCGCAAATGGCGCGTCCGATTGGCTACCGCCGCTGGTGCTGGTGTTGTCGGAGTGGCCGGAGGTCTGGCTGCCCCAATGATCGCGGCAGGTGTGGGAACTGTTATGGGCGGAATAGGCCTGGAGGCTACTACCGCAGCGGGATATCTAGGCTCCCTTGCCAGCAGCTCCTATCTTGTGGGTGGTCTCTTTGGTGCCTACGGTGGACGCATGACCGGGGACATGATGGAAGAGCTTTCAGCCGAGGTGGAAGATTTCGCGTTCCTCCCCGTTCACGGTGAGCGCAAAGCACACGACAAGTCGATCGAAGCCGCGACAGAGAGCCGAAGACTTCGTGTCATCATTGCGATATCAGGATGGCTGCTCGAAAAAGAAGAAGTTGTCACGCCGTGGCGTGTCCTCAAGCCAAGTGCTGAGGTATTTGCACTTCGATTCGAACTGCAAGCGCTCATGAATCTGGGCCAGAGCATCGACACCATGATCTCAAGCACAGCCTACGGCTATGCACAGTCTGCAATGATCCAACGGACTGTATTCGCGGAGCTAATGTCTGCGATGTGGCCTGTTGCGTTGGTCAAGGTTGCTCGCGTTGTGGACAATCCATTTACTTTGGCCAAGACTCGTGCAGACAAAGCTGGAAAGGTGTTGGCCGAAGCTTTGATAAATCGCACGCAAGGGGAGCGGCCTATCACGCTCATTGGATATTCCCTTGGGGCGCGTGTGATTTGGTCATGTCTAACTACATTGTGTGAGAAGAAGGCTTTTGGCCTGGTCGAGTCTGCTGTATTAATGGGCTCTCCACTACCATCAGACACGAGTACCTGGCGAAAGATGCGGACCGCCGTCAGTGGCCGCCTCGTCAATGTCTACTCGGAGAACGACTATCTACTGGCTTTCCTATATCGGACGTCTAGCCTGCAGTATGGCGTTGCAGGTCTCATGCCCGTTTCGGGGCTCCATGGTCTCGAGAACGTCGATGTCTCGGAAACGGTCTCTGGCCACTTGCGCTATCGTTACTTGGTCGGCTCTATACTTCAAAAGATTGGGTTTGAAGATATTGACAAAGCCGAGGTCGAGAAAGAGGCGGAAGCCTTTAAGAAAGTTGTTGAGGAGGAGAGCAAGCATAGCTACATCGAACAAGCCAAAGAGGGCTACAAGGGAAACAAAAGTGGAAAGCCTCCCAAACCGCCATCACCCAAGGATATCAGTGACGCCGACGCGGATAAGCAGGCGACGGCCATGGAAAAGGAAGTTCAAGCAAAGACGCAGAAGGGTTTGATGCAGTGGGCGGTCGAGCAGCTATATATCGCCAAGCCCTCAGTACCATCTGCTGGTAACGTGAAGGGTGCCGCTTCGGACCCTCAAGCTGCAGCAAAGGGGGCTGCAAAGACTGCCAACAAGACTGCTGACGCAGCTACGAAGTCCTTGTATCAAAGAGCGATAGAAGCTGCTTACCTCGCTCGATCGGGTGGAGAAGAGGGTCAGAAGGCCGCGCAGGACAAGCTGGCAGAAGCTCAACTTGGGGGACCGAGTTCCTATCTGGCAACCGCTGCTGGATACATCCCCACATCGTACATTCCCAGCCTTGGCAGAGCTAGCAATGTCAAAAAGGCCCCTGAAAAGGACCTTGGCAAATCCGGAAAGCCTCCTCTCAAGAAGACCGCCAGTGCTCAAAGAGCAGTAGGTGACGCAGCTAGACCTGCATTGAAGAAGACAGATAGTATGCAGAAGAAGGTGGGCGGTGCTGCGAAAGATCCGGGCAAAGCAGCCAGTGACGCTCAAAAGACGGTGACGGATGTGGCCAAGGATCCATCCAAGGCCGCTGCAAATACGCAAAAGCAAGTTAAGGACGCATCGAAAGGCGTAACGGATGCAGCGACAACTGCCGGGAAAAAGGTTGGGCAGACTGCTTCAGATCCCTCTAAGGCTGCGGCAGAGGGTCAGAAACAGGCTGGAGACGCCGTGAAATCAGCGACAGAAACGGCTACGGATGCAGGCAAGGCGGTCGGGCAGACAGCTTCTGACCCATCGAAGACTGCGAAAGAGGGGCAGAAGCAGGTTGGAGATGCAGCGATAACAGCGACAGACACGGCTACAAATGCAGGCAAGGCGGTCGGACAGACAGCTTCAGACCCGTCGAAGGCTGCGAAAGAGGGACAGAAGCAAGTTGGAGATGCAGCGAAGAAGGCAGGAGGTGTGACTAGCTATTTACCGTCCTTTGGCTTGGGAGGATCATCGAAAACCGAAAAGCCAGCTGCGCAGAAACAAGCTCCCAAAGAAGCATCGAAGGAAAAGCCGAGTTCATCTAACAAGCAGGACGATATAAAAACCGCCTCAAAGAGCCTCGCTCAGAGAGCTGAGGAATCGGTCGCGGCTGAAAATAAGAAAGCCGCTCAAGCAAAAGAAGATGCCCAGAAGAAGGGCCCAAGCGGAAGTGCGAAGAAGAAAGTATCAAATGATAGCAGACCCAAGAAAGAACTACTTCAGAAAGAACCAAGCGGTAGCGCAGAACCGAAGTCTTCCGGCTACAGCTCCTACCTCCCCCATTTCGGCTTTGGGGGCTCTAAGTCCAAACCAGCCACACCAGACACCAAGAAAGCCACCAAAGATGCTCCAAAGCCAGAGTCAACGGCCAATGACGCCACAAAGAAGACAGAAGATGCATCCAAAGACGCTCCAAAGCCGGAGGAAACAGCCAAGGACGCCCCAAAGAAGACAGAAGATGCCTCCAAAGACGCGCAGAAGACAGCATCGGAAGCTAGCGGCAAAGCACAGAGTACGGCCAAAGACACAGCAGCGAATGTCAAAGACTCTGGCGAGGACATCTTCACCCCGCCATCCTCCAAATCGAGCAACGCCTTTACGAAGGCTGCAAGCTCCGCAACCAGCGGTACTTCCAACGCAGCAGGCTTCGCTGGCAACGCAGCTACCACCGCAGCGGGCTCTGCTACTGACGCTGCCTCCGGAGCCGGAAAGACCGTGACAGACGGGGCAAAGGGCGCTCAGAAATACACCCCCAGCATGGGCGGTCTCGGAGGCGACGCCGGCTCCAAGTTTGGGGAGATGGCTGGCGGCGCTGCCTCAGGTGCCAAGTCCAGTGCGTCTTTCTTAGGTCAAGGCATTGGCAGCGCAGCGCAATTTGCTGGTACTGCCCAATCTAAACGTGGTGAAGCGGCGCAAGAAGTCTCAGATAAGGCTGGTGATGAGGTTGACAAAGCTATGGGTGACGAAGAAGGGAAAGGGAACGGATACGGCAAGATGGCCAGCGGGCTTGCGGGCGTCGGCTCCAGGGACAAGATGGTCGGCAATGCGGTGAACCAAGCTGGCAAAGGTCTGACTAGCTTCGCTGGTGGTGAGACGAAGGAGAAAGAGCTAGAGGCGAAGGAGGCAAAATCCGACAACAATGCAACCAAGGGATCCGACGAAAGCGACGGCGACGCAGACAGGTCGGACGATGCGAAGGGCTCGCAAGATGAGGACAGCGATGAAGCCTCCCAGGTCACGGAGATACCTTCCCGCCCGATCAAGATGCAGGAGCACGAAGACGAGGACGAGCACGAAGAGGACACACACTCGGACTACGATTCTGCAAGCGAGGAGGTCCAAAGCCAAGACGAAGGGAGCCACAAAGCAGAGGAAAGCCCCAGTAGCGACGAGCACAAGGGTGAACCCACACCCCCGGAAACGGAGGAAGAGGGTCCTAAAGACGCACCCGCCAAGAGCGAAGGACCAAAGAGCGAAGAACCAAAGAAACCAGAATCAAGGAGCTACCTAGGCAGCGCTGGCTCCGCAGTCAGTAGTGCCGGACAAGGTGTCTATGGCGGTGCAACCAGTGCGGGCTCAGCTGCGGGCGGTGCTGCCTCGAGCGCTGCTTCTGGTGTTGCTGGCGGGGTGGGCATGCTAGGTAAGCCGTTCGGATGGGGATGAGGCATCGTACAAAGCAATGAGGTATCTATATGTGGGGCGGTATATATAATCGGCACTTTCTCTGTGTAATTTCTATAATAACTTATTTCGCGTTTTTTTCCACGAAGTCGACCCTTCCGTATATTGAAAGTTCAAGTCTACCAACCGTTTGAATCTGCAATTTTCCTTGAGTTTGAGATAGAGTCAAAGAAAGGAGAAGACTGCAGAGTGGCAAGCCAGTGTGCTCGATCCTTGCCCAAATCCTGCAAGCAACTGAAATCATTACCCTTTGGTGATCAAGCTATGCCCTCGTAAGGGACCTTAGAAGCATTTGCAAGCAACAGACAATACTTTAGATGCATCATATAGGAGTGACAATACTTACGTACATAGCAAGTCTATGAAGAAAAGTACCACGCCAAGCGCACAGAGGCTCTCAATCCAGAAATATGCACAATCACCTGTCATCCCCCCTCCCCAACCCAAAAAGCACCCGTCGAAATACCAATCCTCAATCTCCACGAACTCGAGCTCACGGAGCCTATACTATAAAACCGCCCCTTCGATACCAATCTCTTCGCGCACATCTCAACTCGCTCATTTAGATCTGTAACCATCCATGGAATACCCACCCCAGACTATGCTGATCGATCGTAAACGCTATACGAGGGATAGGCATGTGCAGGACTAATTGAAAATCCAGGTAGCCAGGCAATCCTGCACCTTCGCGAGAGGTCTCAGTTAACGGCGGGGATTATTTTGGTCTATGGGGGAGGGGAGGTGTTTACGCTGCCCTTCTTTAATCTGGTTCTTGCGTACAGAGGGGCGAGCTGGTGCGGTTGTGAAAGGGGAATGGTGTAGGCTGTGAGAGTTGGTTTTGGGAAGGGGGAAAGGGGGTAGGGGAGAGAGAGAGGGGAAACGAATTGAGGGGGGAAGGGGGGGGTGGATGATTGATGGGGGAAGGGGGAGGGGGTGTGGGTATTTTTGGGGGATTGTTTCGGGTGGGGATTAAAATTGCTGTTTGGACGAGATGATTCATAGGTTAATCTCATAGCGGTACACACTCGGGTTACAGGGAGGCCAGTAGCCTGTCAAAAGCTAGTGTGACGCCAGAAATGCAGGTGATTCTGCTTTCACTCGGCAGTAAACCTGTATTATTATAAATGCCCTGAAGGCGAACCCGATCAAGGGATGTGGTTCTGTGCGCCAGCAACAACCCATTGGCTCGCCACGTCGACAAGGCCAAGAAAGAAACCGAAATTTCTGCTCTGTCACCGAGTGCCGTCGTCATCGCGCCCGCAACAACCCATTTTCGAGTCTGCTGTCCATCAGCAAACGCTTCCTCGAGCTGTCTGTACTTCACATTGGGGGTAGCATACCTGGATTGTTGGATGCCTAAAGCTGGCCTGGCACTATTTGCGCATCACCGCTTTGTAGATCCTCCATAAAGCGTACACCATCACCCCAAGCAGCTGGATCTCCAACAAGAGGAGAGTACGGTCTTGCAAGAAGAGCATTCTTTTCAGCAAGTCCAGAAACGGTTTGAGAGCCTGCATGAATCTAAGATTTGATTTGAGGATACCCTCCGGACCTTGTTGTGGCCATCGAGGATTTCGAGGACACGAAGGAGCGGGTCCTCCAGGTCCTGGCAGGCGTCGCGCTCCATTGCTGCGCTGGTTTAGGCGTCTGACGGAAGCTGTATTTTGGGCGACGGTAGGTAAAATCTGGAGATAAGTTAGAGGAGTGCATTGATAGGGAAAATGCGAGGAGTTGAAAAGGCGGTAAAACCCTACCGATTTTTGCGGTGGGTGGTGTTGCAGCGCCGGTAGATCAGAAGCAGGACTACTCCTCAAGTTGGGCGAGTTGGCCTTCTAATACCATCAGCGCGACCCGGAGTTTAGCATTGCGTTTGTTGACCGCTCTTTTCGTACATGTTCTTTGTCTGAGACAGGGGTACCTCCCATACGGCTATATGAAGCTGTCTAGGCAAGCATTGTTCCGAGACAAAATTTTCAATTCGTAATACTGTACACTTCTTCTGCCTCTGCGTCAATGACCCCAGGATCTATTTCCAGGGAGCACATAAGATATCATAGAATGGGGCCATCGATATTGAGGGCCGAAGCAAGAGTCGTCAAGCGAATAGAATCTTGCCGATAAGCTTGTTCTGCGCCCTATCCGGGGTGGTGAGACCCACGGTACGGATGGCTGCATGACTTTAGCGCTCTGGCGCCTTGAAATGCTCCTCTTTTACATGGATGATGCGAACTCCCTGGAAGAGTGGGCGTTTCTGAAACTAGCCCCAGATTAGCGAGGCAGACTTTGGCTCCCGTGCTCAGAGAATTACATTAATTCATGGCTCGGAAGCGGTGAGCAAGCTATCACTAATTGATACAATCAGTCGTTGCAGAGCTACGCCATTCGAGATTCGGTCAATTGCCGATTTGAGGGAATGTCTCTCTTTACCATTTCTAGATGGCTCCCATGGATGCCTTATGTTTCATCACTGTCGAGCTCCAAAAGCGCTATCCATGAGAATGAATTACATGCTCACGCATATGTTGCCCCCTCGATCAGGGGTCCGACCTTTTTGCTGCTGAAGGAGCAATGACCCAGCCCATCCTCGGAGCTCACAACTCCCCACTGCACGGGTAGCAATGCAGCATCAACGTCGTCCGATGGCGGATGACAGGCAGCACTGATGGCTCCGCTGCAAGTAGCGGAAAGTGGCATACCAGTCGGATACTTTCTGAGGCCTATGGATGCCACCGAGATTACGTAAATCATGGCGACCGTCAATGTAATCAAAATAGCTCCAGGCGAATAAGCGCATGTCGATATAAGAGTGTCGTCCATGAATCGTGTGCCAGGACTGCGGACAGCGATTCTAACCATGTATAAACTTTGCGACGCTAGCCAGCTTAATAAGGTTGAGATTCCCAGCAGCGGCAGTGAGTAGATATAAGGTAGTCGTAGATAATAGGTACTTTTTTGTTGGCCTTCAGGCGAACTGACCCGAAGCGGTCGTCGATTCTTCGCATATTGTAACCATTCGTGACCAGAAACCATGCATGTCAATAGACTATTGAAGGCCATATAGAAGTAACTCAAGATGACCTGTGGCGTATTAGCCACCAGTGCGGCAGCAAACAGCGGTAATTGAGTCGTGATGACGTATCTGCCAGCCTGGGGTTGCATGCTGAAGGTGAGAGGGCCTGAAGCACTGGACCCGATTCCGACGAGTGGGAGTGATTGCCATCCTCCAAGAAGAACAACTGAAGCCCTTTCGAATGTCAGCAATAATATAAAAGTATGACACTTTATTGAATAGGGACACTGGGCTCTCTTACAGAATGAGACATCCAAGCCACCTTAGTACCGTCACGGAATGGTACCAATATCGCGTTCTGATCACATGTCTTTTGAATCTCGAGCGTTCGACCTGTTCTTGCTTCACCGCTCGCCATTGAAGCGTGATTTCGGATCCTTTACCCTGCCACTTTCCATACAAAGAGGCTGCTGAATGAAGGCACAGTCCAGAAGTGGTAATATCTGGCCGATTCAGGAACGATTTGATGGCATCTCCAAGAGTCACGAGCGCGGGTTCTCGATGCCGCCACAAGATAAGGAACATACAAACTACCTTGACGATGTTAAAGGACACAACGACATAGGCTAAGTGAACACTGAAATTGAGTGTGCACTGCTCGGGAGTCCTCTGGGCACAACAATAGAGTACTTGACCACCGAAGGGGCTCCAAGGTGTGCCATTCGAGATCATGTTCTTCACTACTGCCGTACAGTTTGTTGATGTTGGCACGGGACATCGCCAATTGAACGATGGGTATATGATGGGGGAGCTTTGATAATCGTAGGGTCTGCCAAGGTTGTATAACGGTATCCGGTCCGGTGGGGAAGACTTGCGTGATTCCCAATTCGAAGTCGTTGCATTCCACTCACTGGTCGCATTCTCAATGGATAGAATTATCGCACCCTCCGGTGGTTGTGGATCAGCTGTACCCGACTCTATTTGAGTCCATGCTGAGACCAAATGGTTCCAGAAGCCCCAGTCAGGTGATGCTTCGTTATAAACCTGCGAAGTATAAATCTGCGAGTTTGAGAAGCTAGGGCTGCTGCGCGAGGGAAATAATAGCCTAGTGGAGTTCTCGATCAAAAGCACATCTCCCCATTTAGACGTGTATTGCTGCGCGTAGGCCTCTACACAGCTGTGCAAGTCCAGCTCTTCAAAATCCCTAGTGGTCTTGATTCGAGCTCGGAGCTCTTGTATTGCGACCAGCGAGGTGCTATCCCCACCCTGCGCAAGATAAAATGCCGATTCATTGAAGCTGCTTTCGAGGATGTCCTCGGGGCCGCTCAATACTGTATATGCATTTGCTTGAATGGTGGTAAACACAGTGGCATTATAACTAATGGGAAATCAGCTGCTGTGAAGCTCAACATTGTGATGACTTACAAGAAATGGAGAGGGCATGAACTGAACCCCAAAGCTAGCCAAAGTACTACACGCTCCCAGCTGATTGCTTTGATATTTCCAAAGCTTTGCACACCAACCCGGAGAAGGCTTTTGCGTGAATGTGCGGCGTCGATTTCTTGTCGGGTGGGCGATATCAAATATTGCATACAATAATTGCTGGCGCCGAAAAGCAAGGTGCAGAGAATGTTGATTCCCAGTTGCAGTTTTGTATTTAATGATTTGGTCTTGTCGCAATCGCCTTTGAATAATGTTCCAGTGCCGTCGACTGGATTGTGCTTCACTAGGGTCCAGATGATGACTGTCACGTTAACCAAAAGAACTGCAAGACCCGTCAGACAGCTTAGTAGAACACCTGCTCGCCATCCTGAGAGGCACTTCAGGTACTTCTCGTGCCCTGTAAGCATTCCGAGGGTTGTGGTCCCACGGCATGGATAAGACAAGCGATCTTTAGTCGCAGGCTACCCGGTAAAGCTCCCTCATGGAGAGTTCGCTATATCGCCATCGAAACAGGTGTTGCAAGTCGGGAGGAAAACGCATATCAGCTGACAGTGTCACAAACGATGAAAGGATATTAGCGTTAAATTTAGGGAGGGATATAATTGAACGTGTACCGAGTATGCGTGAAAGGAGATTTAGGCGGTTCTAGGTATTTATAGGGAGACATAAGGTAGACTTTAAGATAGACTTCGAAAGGTGTTTTTCATCAGATTACCGCTGTATGTACTTCGCCACAACCCCGAAACAGCTCGAAGTTCGAGAAACCATGGATTGGAGATACTGGGGCAGACAGGCGAAGACCCGATTGGCCTCGGGTGATCGCACACTGCATTAACCCAGCAGTATATCTAGCGATCCAATGGGCCCTCGAGAAAGGAAGACTTCTTGTTCAATCGCTCGAGCACAGACGGATAGTCGCAGATACAAGCCACCTTAGCCGTAGGTCATGACTATGCCTTGGAGCCATCTGCAACTAGGTAGTCAGCCTAATCTGGTCATGCTTGTTCCAAAGCATCCGGCAGGGTGTGCACAACAAGGGAAGCATGCACTCAACACAACCTGTTGCCTTTGAGAGCCTGTGTTTCGCACCTGCACACTATGGTTTCGTGGAAGACCCGAGCGACTCAAAGCGAAGCGGATAAGACTCATACTTCCGTACCCGCTTCCATGACAGGTTTTCCTTGCAATTACACGTCTGAGTGTGCTAGATTCCATTCATGTTAGAAGAAGTATCAGCCGAACGTAACCGTCATGGAAGATCAAAATGCTCTGAAATTTTGGAAATTTTGTTCTGCACATCTTGATCGAATGTCTCGCGGATGCTCGAAGTGTTATAAGATATTGCTGATGCTTGCAAGAAAAGCTGTCGAGTGCATCAGCCATTGCTGTCCTGGATAGAATGTTCTATGAGCTGTGAGTCAACATTGACAGTCTAAGACCGCCGTGCACATGTCCTGGTTTTACCTAAGATGTTTGGGAGTACCGAATATGGATCCATTGATTGATTGATTGATTGATTATTTCATTAAGCACTCGAGCCTTCCCTATTCGGGAATGCTTGCGACTAGTGACTATCAACTAATCAGGCTTCGTACGAAGCCTAATTGATTATCTATCTACAACTTCTATATAGACTTTCTTGGTAAAACAATCTCTTTGAGCACAATTAGATTGATCGTTGGTTCAGTTTTTGGTTCCAACTTTTGGAATCGATCCAAATCGACAATTCAACTTTAGAAATCGAATCGAAAATCGATTCGATTTCAACTATTTTAAACTTAAATCGAATCGAATCGAGTCAATTTTCGATTTAATTTTCGATTTAACTTTTCAAATTAAATTAAATTGTTAATTCTAACTTTAGAAATTAAATTGTTAAGACTTTTAATTTAAGTTGAATCGAATTGCTAAGATTCAATTTAATTTCTTAAATCGAATTCGATTTTTCGAATCGATACAATTAGTCTAGATACAATTATCTTAGTTTTTGCTCTATATATTATATTATTAAGTAAGTTTTTAATTTAATATATTTTACATTAAACGCTCTAGTAGTTTACAATAATTAAGACTCGAAATTAATTAATAAGTTCAATCTCTTTTATAAATATATTAATTGCTTTTTTTAGATTATAAAAATTAGTAAATATAGTCTTTAGATTAAACTTCTTTTAAGTCTTTCTATTCTTTTTCTTCTTTTATAAGTTTTGTCTAAGATTAATATACTTTCTATATATAAACAAAATATATTCGATTGTTTGCAACGTTTGCTTGCATTAATAGTATTTTCTTTCAATATTAAATATTCTTTGTTAAAATAAAAAAAGACAAAGTTTAATTTTTTCTATTTCTATTTATATTGCGATTATATTAAGAATCTTAATTAGTTTGTTATAAAGCTTTAGTATTAACTTTTTAAAATTTAATTGCATAATATATAGTTCTTTGTTAATTGTATCTTTGTTTTATAAAATAGTTTATTATTATTAAATCTCTTTTGTTAATATTATCTTTTTTGTATTTCTAAGATAGTAAATTAGCTTTATAGACTTTGTTATTTAATTTATATTGTATTTTACTAGTTTATTATATTTATTCTTCTTTTGTCTTTAATTTGTTGCTTACTTAATTGCAATATTTGTTATTTTGTTGCTTTTAATATCTATATACGCAAATATTTAATATAACTCGATTTCTATATTCTTTGTACGCAAAGTATTAATAGATTTAACTATACTTTTAGTTAAATATTAGTCTAAATTATTGTTTAAATTCTCGATTATTTTAATTATTGCTTAATTGTTTATATATATAATTATCTAAATCTTGTTATATCTAGATATATGTATTAATAGTAAAACTAAAATAATTTTATATAATTTTGTTTAGCGTGATTGTTAGATCGAATTTCAACTTAATCGAATTAACTCGCTCAATTTTAACTCTAAGATTGAGCAAATTTTCTAGTTTAATAGAGTAAGACGAACGAAGAATGCGCGTCAAAAATTTAATTCGATTTATTCGATTATGTAATGTTACGTAACGCGCTAATTATATGCGATTAACGTAAATCTCGCGCTAGCTTAATCGAATTAGCGTATAGATAAAATAAGATAAAATAAACAAATGCTAACGCGACGAAGTTAACTTAAATTCTTAATATTGATTTGACGAAACTTAATTCTAGAATCGAGTTTGCATCTTAATTCTAATTTAATTCTACAAAATTCAAGAGAGTAAATTAAGTTAAGAAAAAAGTGTTTAATTCGATTTAACGATTACATTAGTTTTGTTAAATAAACTATAAACGCAATATTTAATTCTAGATAAATTTTTATTATTTTATATAACAAGACAATTGTTACTTCTATTTTCTAGTTAATTTTGCTTTTGTTAATATATATTATTAGAATATTTATCTTTTTTAATAATTTTTTATATATTTTTTCTACTATTTTTTTTACTTAAATTAATAACAATAATTAACAAGATTTATTACAATAATGTTGGAAACAATATAATAATCTTTAAATTATTAATACTAGTATTTTTTTTTCTAGTCTTTTTATTAGCTTCTTTAGTAAACTTATAATTCGACTTTTCTTTTTAAATTTATTCTTAATTATAGTATTATATATTAAACTAATAATTATTCTAAGCATTATTTAATTTGTTATTCGATTTAAGTATATATATATTAATAAAAAGTATATCTCGATTTATAAAGTTAAACGTAAAATAATTCTATAAATTTTGATAATAACTTTTTGTACTCTATATTAAATATTTGCTAGATTGTTAATAATATTCTTTAAGTATTTCTTTCTCTTGTGCAATATATATTATACTAAGTAGTTATAAACTAGTTGAAATAAAAATATTGCATATATTATTTGTCTTCTCTTAATTAATTTAATCTCTTATATTAATCTTGCTAGATTTGCTAGAATTTTTATAGTTTTAAATATCTTTGTTTTGTTTAGTGTAATTGTTAGATCAAATCGAACACTTTTTTCTTAATTCGATTTATTCTCTTAAATCTCGTAGAATTAAGTTAGAATTAAAATGCGAACTCGATCTTAGAATTAAATTTTGTCAAGTTAATGTCAAGAACTTAAGCTAACTTCGTCGCGTTAACATTTGCTTATTTTATCTTATTTTATTTTATCTTATCTATGCGCTAATTCGATTAAATTATTGTAGAATTTACGCTAATTATATATAATTAGCGCGTTACGTAACATTACGTAATCGAATAAATTAAATTAAACATTCGATGTGCATTCTTCGTTCGTCTTACTTTGTTAAGCTAGAAAATTTGCTTAACTCTAGAATTAGAATTGAGCAAGTTAATTTAATCGAATTGAAATTCGACTCGACAATTACGCTAGTTTTGTTAATATTAATTTAAGCTTTTTAGTTAAGTTTGTTATCTAGTATAATTTTTAGAAATTTAATTGTTTCTTTTAATACTATTATTATATTTTTATTAATAGTTATTATATTATTAATTTTTGTTTTTTTCTTATAATATAACACAACTAGTATTTGCTAAAAAAAGCTTAATCCTATATATATAAGTCTACTTTTTGTATATATTTTTATATATTTCGATTACCTATTTATTGTTAACTTTAGTATTGTTTTCTTTAACTAGCAAGATTATATTGTTTACAAAGTTGCAAATCTTAATATTCTTATTATATAACTTTTTTAAAAGCAAAATATTATAAAAAAGAAAAAGAATTAATAATAATAACAACTCTTGCAATGTTTTTATTATAATATTAACTTTGTTTATCTTGTATTTCTTAATTTTGAAAATAATAAATTAATTGCTTAAGAAACTTTTAATCTATTATATTATATATTTATTAATTTGTTTACTTCGAAAATTGTATAGTAATCTTAAATATAATATATTGTCGAATATTTTTAATATTTTTAATAGCAAAGTTGTAACTATCTTGTTTTTATTCTATATTATATATATTCTTTTTACTACATAATATAATATATAATTTATTAAAATAAATTATTTTGTCTTTATATAAGTACGTAATAATAGCTTATATATTTTTGTCAAGTAACTAATTTTTTTAACTAGTATAAATTTAAGTATTTTGCTTAGAGTATTAAGAAATATTATAAAGCAATAAAATATAATTATAAAGTAATTACTTTTATCTAGTTTACGCAAGACTATAATAATTGTATTGCAAAAATATATTAAATAATAATTTTTTTAAGCAAATGTTATATATATAATATTAGTGTAATCGTTGAATTAAGTTTCAACTTAATTGAGTTAACTCGCTCAATCTTGATTCTAGAGTTAAACAAATTTCCTAGCCTAATAGGATGAAGCGAACGAAGAATGCGCGTCGAATGTTTAATCTAATCTACTTGATCACGTGACGTCACGTGACGCGCTAATTCGATTAAACTAGCGCAAGGTCTACGTTAATCGCATATAATTAGCGTAAATTCTTGCGCTAATAGATAAGATAAGATAAAATAAGTTGATGTTAATGCGACGAAGTTAGCTTGAGTTTTTGACATTAATTCGACAAAACTCGACTCTAGAATCGAGTTCGCGTCTTAATCTTGACTTAATTCTACAAGACTTAAGAGAATGAGTCGAGTTAAGAAAACAATGTTTAACTTGATCTAATAATCACACTATATAATATAGATATAATATTATAATAATATTAATTTTCTTTAATATCTTATTAGTAATTTTGTTATCTTCTAAAGCTTTATTCGAAATTGTTAATATTATAACTTTTACTATTTTGTATTGTATAATTTTACTTGTTAATAAATCTTAATTATATTAATAATTTGCTATATTTAACAAGTTTATTCGTAAAAATAACGAAAAAAACATTTTTAATAGAATATTTATCTTCTTATTAGTGTGATTGTTAAGTCGAATCAAACACTTTTTTCTTAATTTAATTTATTCTCTTGAATTTTGTAGAATTAAGTTAGAATTAAGACGCGAATTTAATCTTAAAATTAAGTTTTGTCGAATTAATGTCAAGAATTTAAGCTAACTTCGTCGAGTTAGCATTCGCTTATCTCATTTTATTTTATTTATAAGTTAACTCGATTAAATTAGCGCGAGATTTACGTTAATCGTATATAATTAGCGCGTTACGTAACGTTATATAATTGAATAAGTCGAATTAAATTCTCGATGCGCATTCTTCGTTCGTCTTACTTTGTTAAACTAGGAAATTTGCTCAACTTTAAAATTAGAATTAAGCAAGTTAATTCGATCGAGTTGAAATTTGATCCAACAATTACGTTAAAGAAAACAATCGAGATTCTATTTAAATATTAATTGTAAAATTACAAAATTAGACTTAAATTAAACAAGTAATTTATGTTTAAATTTATATATATTTTATTTAAAAAGAAGCTAGAAATACTTTGCAAATATTTGACAAAAAACAAAAAAAAAGAATTTATTAGAAAATCTTAATTATAGATAAAATATTTAATTCTCTTTGTATTTAAAAAGAATAAAATTCTTTATCTATATATTAATTCTCGAAAGCTAAACAATATTATAATAAAAAATTAATATTTATTACTTAATATTAGCAAGCTTTAGAATTAATTGTTCGAAGTAAAATACTTTATTAAATTAAATTTACAAGAAGCGTATAATTAGATTAAAATAAAAATAAAAGAAAAATAAAAGATAGTTTTTCGTATACAATATAAATTATATAAATATACAATAATATTATTCGAATTTACAAACGTCTTAACAATGTATTAGAAAATATAATAATATATTATAACAATATTTAAATCGATTTGTTATAATATACTTAAATAATATTATTATTTATTTAAGTATTTTAAAAGAATATATAAATTATATTTTTAAAATATTAAAATATTTAAATATTTAAATAAAAGAAATCTATATTTTAAATTAAAGAAATACAAGTTTTATTAAAAAGAAGTTAACTTTCTTAAATTTGTTATTAAACAATATAAAGTATATATAAATTTCGAAAAACTACAAGCAATTAGAGAATAAAAATTATCTATTAATATTAAAAAAGTTTAATTTTTTCTAGATTTTATAAATTATAATAAGAAATTTATTAAGAACTACTTTGTTAACGCAATATTATTAACAAATCTTACAAAAAAAACGCTATGAATATAAAGATTAATAGAAGAGAAATTATTTTAGAATTTTAAACTAAAATACTTAAAAAAATTAGTATTAAAAATATATAATTTACAATTGTTAAATAGAATTAAAATTAACGTATTAGATCTAATTATTAATATATACTTTATAGTGTGATCGTTAAGTCAAGTCGAACACTTTTTTCTTAACTCGACCCACCCTCTTGGGTCTCGTAGAGTTGGGCCAAGATTAAGACGCGAACCCGATTTTAGAATTGAATTTCGTCAAGTTAATGCCAAAAACCTAAGCTAACTTCGTCGCGTTAGCATTAACTTATCTTATCTTATCTTATCTATGCGTTAACTTGATTAAGCTAGCGCAAGATTTAAGCTAATCACATATAATTAGCGCAAAATTTGCGCTAATTGTATATAATTAGCGCGTTACGTGACGTCACGTGATCGAGTAAATTAAATTGAACACTTGACGCGCATTCTTCGTTCGTCACACCCTATTAGACTAGGAAATCTACCTAACTCTAGGGTTAAGATTGGGCGAGTTAACTCGATTAAGTTGAAACTTAACTCGACAATCACGTTAATACTTTAATTAAAAATATAAAAATATTTAATATTTAATAGCATATCTTTTAAGAAAATTTTTGTTAATTAAATAAAATTGTAATATTTATAACAAGAAATTACTTGCTATTGTAATCTTTCTAAAATTATAAAAAGTATATATTGGAAAATTATTAAAATTTACATTTTTATAAATTATAAAAATCTTTTGTGCTTTATTATTATTAAATAGTTTAATAGAAAATAAATATAATAATTAAAGCAACTCGAATAGTACAAGTTTAAAATATAGTATATTTTAGATAAAAACAATAATAGAGCAAATATACTTAGCAAAAGAAATAATTATATAAAATCAAAGAAATTGTTTAATTATAATATATTTAAGATTAACAAAAATAAATTATTATTAGCAAATAAGTATAAGCTAAATACTATCTTATAAATATTTAGAAACAATAAAAAAAAGTTTTTAATAAAAAAAGAAAAACTTTAGATATTTATTAACAAAATTGACAAATATATAAAGAAATATTATAATAGATTATTGCAAAAGCACTCGAAAGTAATTAAAACTCTTTAACTTTTATATTAATATTATTAGTTTCTTTAGATAAAACAAGCTATTAAGATATATATTAAATAATATTTTAATTATTAGCAAAACAAATATAATATATATGCGAACTATAGCAAAACTTAATATTAGAAACTATCTAAATTGTTATAAGATAAAGTTACAATAAACTTTATTATTAAATTGTCTAAGTCGACAAATCTAGCAACTAAAGATAAATATAACTTAATACTAATAATAGTTAACAAACTTATTAAGTATTTATATATTATTGTATACAAAGAGAAGTTTATAGTAGAACAATTAAGATATATTGTATTAAATTAACTTATACAATATTACAATATACTTGAAAAATTAATTAGTAATAGAGACAAGCTTTTTACGTCTAACTATTAAAAGATACTTCTATTGATATTAGAAATAAGACTTAAAATATTTATTATCTATTACTTAGTTATAGATAATTAAATAAAGCAAACAAATTAAAGTCTAAAGCAATATGTAAAATACTATATTAACAATACTTAAAATAATTAAGTATTACTTTTATCTATAATACAATTAACATTTAATACAAAGATTTCGAATACTATTAAAATAACTTTATTCTTTGTTAATTATAGCAAGAAATTTAATCTCTTTAAGAAAGAGCAAAAGTATCTATTAGCTCAATTAGTTATTAAGAGAGTAACAATATTAAAAAAGATAATCTAATCGTTAAACTCGATTTCGCGAGAGAATTGCTAAGTAATTAAACTCAAGAAGCTTAACTTTAAAAAATCTTAAACTTTAAAAAATTTATAACTTTCTTATATTTTATACGTATTTTATACGTATTACGTCATTTTGTAGAGAATTTAGCGTACTTTTAAGAAAAAAAAGAATTACTTAATTTGAACTAGTCTACGTAGCGCAATTAATTAATATAACTTCGAATTAAACGAAGAAGTTTGTATAAATTCTTAGATTAAACAAAAAAACAAGTGTTCAACTCGATCTAACAATTATATTAAAAAAAGATATATAATAATATCTTAAAGACACAAGAAAGATCGATTTAGCATTAGAACGAAAAACAAAAAACAATATCTTAACTAAAGAAAAAAGATAAAATATATTTTCTTATAAAAAAATTTAGAACAAGAAAGTTAAACAAGAAATTAAATTATATTAAAGTCGAACTATTTCTTATTAAGAATAGCGTAATTGTTAAATCGAGTTTTAATTCGATCGAGTTAATTTGTTTAATTCTAATTTATTACGTAACTTAATTCTATAATATTAGATTCGAATTCTTAATAATTAAGCAAAAGAATTTGTTCTAAGCAAGTTAATTAAGTAGCTTAATTTATTAATCTTGACAATTCGATTTTACTTAGAAAAATTTAAATCGAATTTCGATTCTAACTTTTGAAATCGAAATTTGATTCGAAAATTAGTCTAAAAATTAATTGTTTCTTTTTATTGTAACTATTGAATACTAGTCGATGCGCAATAATTAGACAATTCGAATTACGCGTTAATTAAGTTAATTAAATATTACGTTAATAAATTATTTCCAAAAATATAATTTGAGCGTGTAGGGAAATTTTTTTTTAACCGAATATGGATCGACGGATACAGGAAGGGAAAAATCTTAGGGCTGTTATTCGTATAACCCTAAGTTTGCGCACACATTAATTCTGTGAAAAATAGATTCGTGTGCAAGTCGTAAGATCCGATCTCTGGACTTCATGACTAACAATGGTATGGAGTTCAGAGTGCCAAAAACACTCTTTTTTCGCTATCTCCTTTCGCCAAAGATGGTTCCTGATCAGTCAATCCAAGATTGTAAGATACCGTGAAAACCTGCCTCTACAAAACCCCAATGTATAAGACACCACCTTCCACGACCTTTTTACGGTCGCAGTGACTAGTATCTTAAGCCGATCCCTCGCCAGAGTCTTAACTCTCGTTACCGGAATACGTCTGAAATCGAACATCACACCCTCAAAAACCCCGACTCATCATACAGTCCTTCCGCCGCCCTGTGCTCCCCTATCTCCATCTCCGCCTTTAGCCTCAACCCGCCAACCGTTCTCCTCGTCTCACCCGGCATCGCCCTCGGACCGCTAAGAACACTCTCAAAAGCCTTGCAAGTCTCACTCCTCTGCCTCTTCTTCCCGTTCCCGTCACCCTTCGCCTCCGACCCGTAGAAGAAATCGTTCTCCTTATCGACCTCGTCCCCACTACCCTCACCCTCATTACCACCCAGGCTACAATACCTCTCATGACTCTTCCTGTAGCTATCTGATCGTTCGAATTCGAATATATTGCTGGCGTCGGAATTTTCCCTTCGTAATGCAGCGACAAACTTCTTGAGGTCGCGTCGTGGGCTCGCTGAGACGCGCGTCGGAGGCGCCCAGCTGCCGGAGCTGTTCACCTTCGCGACGCGGCCTCTGGTGGGGCTGCGTCGCCAAGCTGTAGGCGGGAGCGCTCGGGGACCACCGACTCGTGGAGGATGAGGTGGTGAAGGGAAGGGGAAGAGGGTGGATGAAGGACGGGGTTCGAGGATCTTGCCTTCTGTAGATAATGAAGTGTCTTTGCAGGCTTGCAGCGCGGAGGGGATGGTGGGTTTGAGGCTGATCTCCGATGCTGGTCGGAGCTGAGGCACACTCGGTAATGGCGGTGGCTTTTCCGGGGTTGTGAATGTGAATGACGCGCTGGGTGGGACGTCGAAGATTGGTTTTCTACGATTCGGGTGGGCCTCCGAGGAGCGGGATTCAGAGGGTCGTCGTGTGGGAGTTGAAAGAGGCGATGGGGTGGAGCTGCGAGGGGAGGGGTTGTGCAAGTTGAGGAGGGAATAGGAAGGGTGCATGGAGAGTCGGGAAGCACGGGGTGCTGGGGTCGGTGTTGTACATATAGGATCGAAGACCGGGCGGGGTGGTGGCGGTGGATGGTTGGCGGCGTTGTTGACTTTGGAGACTTGACCGGTGTCTCTTTTGGTGGGCTCTTCTGGCTCTTCGGTTGTAGGTAGTAAGTCTACTGGAGAGGGAATGATGACTGGGATGTTAGAGATTCGAACGCAGTTTTGGCGCTTATGACCTCTCTCTCTCCCTTTCAGATTCGCAGCTTTACTGTTGCTGAGCGCTGTTCCCTGTTCGTATTGGAAAGGATCGCTGGTGGCAATAGATAACGGGCGTGGATTGATTCCGCTATGCATTGGACTGTCCGTGACTTCTCCAAGGTGATATGTTCCAAACAGAACATTCCCAGAGACGTCCTGCAGGATAGTGGAAGAATGCTTGTTTAGGGGATCTTCGTGGATCTCGAACATTGATTTCCGGCTGAGTGGCGACGACGGTGTTGGCGCCCGTTTTGGTGGAGCCTTCTTGGCTAGCCCTCGAGCCTTTTTTAGCATTTGTAAAGGCGAGCCATCCTTGTTCAGTGTTGTACTGGACGTATTGTGCGATGGAAGAAGATCGAGCAGGGATATAGACAAACCACTGCTAGCGCTTCGAGGTAAATGCTGCTGGATACTGGCGTGGAATGAGTGTTTGGTCTGTAGCTGTGGACGAAGCCTCGCCTCCTTCAAAGCATCGATCGGTTTAGCAGCTCGAGTTAGATTCCCCGAGTCCCACTTGAAGCTTTCATCATCCTCCAGGCCTAGCTCTGTGGACCCTAGATCTTGTGGTGAGACCATGCTGAGGGAGGTGAGGTCCGTTTCGGCTTGGGAAAAGCATTTCGAGATTCCATCGTTGAGTATAGAAGTATCTCCGCTTAGAAGACTGTGCTCAGATCCTCGGTGTTCAGTCGGACTGCGTATGCTCTGGAAACTTTTCGAGACGATGTTAAGCGGCAAAGGAGGCACAGGCTGCGTGGGAGCCAAACCAGATTGCCGGGCGCACAGGCTGGTTGACCCTGTTCTTGTTCTTCGAGGTGGGTGTAGATTTACCGCTTCCGCTTTCATCGAATCGGCATCGTACAGTCTTGCTTGGTTTCCGGCCCCTGTCAAGGAAGTTGGCAACGTACCGTAAGAGACACTGCGTTTCTTGATGATCGACAGAGGCTTTGGTCTTAGCGCTGCTTTGGGCGAGACTTTGGACAGCGGACTTCCAGTCGGCATAGCTACTTGATACGAGCTTCGCGGTTCGGTCTTCGAACGAGGTAGGTCCGTCTGACGCTCTATATTGGTCAACATGCCAGTTCCTTTCAACTTCGCCAGCGGTATCATGGTAATCGAGGATCTAGTCAGTCGCCGTGGTAAAGGCCAAGATTGCTGATGTGCACTTGTGTCAGGTGCTGTAGGGTTAGAGGTCAATGCGCCCGAAGTCTTGTACAAGTATTGACGGCGTGGTAAGCTTTCGCTTGAAGAGATCGCTGCATAAGGGGTAGGGTAGCCATGGGGCATGCGGGTCGAGCTGCGCAACAGTGCTCGATTCCGTGGAAAGCTTGGGATGTCTGCATCCGCCATGCTGACATTCCCTCCAGGGAATCCACTTAGTCTGCGTACACTCGTAGTGTTCATCGAAAGAAGAGCGCGACGATGCTTTTTACGGAGGATAAGAATCACGGAAGTAATTCCCAATGCCACGAAAACAACCCCACCAACGATAACTAACACAATCACGGTAAACGGAGTGATACTGAGCGCCATGATGTTTTTTGCGCTCTAAAGGAGTTGGTGAAGCTGGTCGAAATGAGCTGGTGGAGCCAAACGTACGATTTCGAGGGCGGAAAGTAAGGAAACAATTGTATCATAGGATACTACAAGCTGTTGTCTGTCGCTGCAGCTCGGATACTTTGCCTATCAAGCGTAATCAAGCATGCTCAAGGAAATGCTGCAGAATGTCCTTGATCAGGACAAATGTAGGATAAGGGAAGTGGCAGAAGTTCTCTCAAGTCTCAGCAAGGGGTGAAGCTCAGGAATGGAGAAACATCAACAACCATTGCTCTAGCTACGAAAGAAAGCGTCGAATTGAACGAAACTTACTCTATGGCTTGTTCTTGAAGAGTGGGAGCAGATAGGCTTGACTGGTCATATTTGTTTGATGCAAGAGCAGTATAATGTCCAGCCAAATCTAGCTTCGGTGATTTCGAAAAACGCAATGGGCCACCAAGTGAATCGGTAAATAGCAGCATACTCAGGCCGCAATTATCTTAACGCTTCGAAGATCCCATCATAAGAACTCCGTTCAGCACGAGACGACCGAGGAACCGCGCACCCCTCACTCTCTTCATTCGCCTGGGACCCTTTGATCGGTTCCCCAAATTTATGCTATGTCACGACATGGAAAAGAACAGGTCATCGTTGCACGATGCGTTACAATAAGTACGCTCGAAGTATTCTTATGAATCGAGTGTGCTTACTTGCAGTATCAAGACTCTAGTAGTGTGACTGACCCCCTGCAGCCAACCGTTGAGCACCCGGGAAGAGCTGCTAGTCGGATATTGAGGCGGATACTTTAAGCAATGCATATAGGTGTCATAGTTCAGAAAGGCAGATGATCGGATATATGAAACGGCATCCCCACTTACCTGACTGGCTCGCCATGTCGCCACGTGCGTCAAGCTTAGCCGCAATAATGGCATGGTGATCTACAACACTATGAGGGACAACTGTAACCTGTAGAGCTCCTATATCGATTTTACTGATGAATTTCCCTTCTCTCACTTATCTCCTAAGAATCGAAAAGGTCCTTGAATTTCGGACCCACTACTGTCAGCTTAACACCGAGTTTGACTTCAGCGAGGACAATAGTCTTCCCTCAACGGCAGTGACTTCGGAAGATGGGACCCCGGCTCTTGTTACTCACAATACTATCTCTGTCAGCTCAAGCAACACCGTCATGCTACGGTCCAAAGCGGACACATGGGAAGGCCTACGAAATCTCCATGATTGACTGCGCAGACGTACTCGAGCACATACTCGCTGGTAGCAGTTCTACACAGCCTGTAGTATGGAGCTCCATGATGAGGAACATCCCATCTACGTGGGCTGCCGATTCATGCGCGGTGAATATCTTCCTCGCCAACGGCGCTAGTCAAACAATAGCTTCAGCCTACTCGGTAGCTGAGTCCGCCATGGAAATCATGCGAGCCTGCCTGGCGATAGCAAGCTCGGCCAGCCTAGGCGGTCAAGCATACCTGGCCAACAACTCTGACATGGCCGTCACTCTGACTGGAAATGTCAAGCTTCCTCCCAGGTGACCACGGAGGTATAACAGGTTAGTACTCGACGAAGATGACCTTCGAAGGGAAGTAGCTGACGAAGGATCTTCTTTTGGCACAGGTCGCAACGGGGTTGATCACAGAACACGGTCAGGGTGATCAGGGTTGGGCAAAACCAGGAAATGAGGCCTACTGCTCAGGCTAGCTCAACTGACATCGACTCCCCTCCCGGATGCCGGAACGAATCACTGGTCCACGAAATAGTCGTCGTTGGACCGCTTTGACGTTGTAGCATAAGACTGCGATGCGGATGGTATCAATTGCGTCATAAATGTATGTGACAAAGATGGCCCTAGTTGTGTCCTCTTGCGCGGCGGCGTTCAAATGAGGTCAGCACAGCTACGAGAAGAGGTTTCAGATGGCCTCAAATAGAGAGGCCGAATGTCAATTATTAGGAAGTTGTTGTAAGATTTTCAGGCGTTGCTACCTTGATATATCCTGAGCACGTGATCCCAATCGATAAGGAACGTGATTTAAAGCCCGGGTCTTTTTACACCAGGCTTGATGACGTCTCTCTATGTGATCACCAACACACCTCCTGAAAAGATGTTGATTCAGAATATTGCAAACGACCCATCTCAGCCGGATGGGCCTTTACAGGGGGGGCGATTTCGGCACAATAATACGACAGCTCCATCCGAGAAGAAAGTCGTACCGCTCTTCACCAACAAAAACAAGACCGCCATCGTCACCGGCGCTGGGGCTGGTATCGGCCTAGCAGTGGCTCAAGGCCTGGCCGAGTCAGGAGCAAATGTCGCAATATGGTACCACAGCAACAGGAAAGCTCTCGACCGTGCCCAAGAGATCGAGGAGGAATATGGGGTACAATGTGAGAAGATAGCGTCATTCGCTCATGTATCGATGTTAATGTCTCTGAGGGTTGAGGCAGAGCATACCAAGCCGATGTCACGGACCACAAACAAGTCGAAGCAGCCGTCGATCAAGTCCTTGAAGATTTCAATGGCCGCCTAGATATCTTCGTTGCCAATGCTGGCATACCATGGACCCAAGGGCCGATGCTCGATGGTGAAATCGATCATTATCGCAAGGTCGTAGCGACAGATCTCGATAGCACCTTCTACTGTGCTAGGGCGGCTGGTCGAGTCTGGCGGCGGCAGAAAGAGCAGGGGACAGACATCTATGGCAGGACGCTCAAGGATTATCGGTACGGAAGCTTCATCGCTACTGCCAGCATGAGCGGCCATGTTGTCAATATTCCTCAACTTCAGGCTGCCTATAATGGCGCCAAAGCCGGCATCATTCACCTCGGTGAGGGTTCTTTAACGGCGCTTCGAAGCAAGTGCGAGGCTGATTTGATCCAGTTCGCTCGTTCGCTGTTGAATGGGTCCGGTTCGCGCGAGCTAACAGTGTGTCTCCGGGCTACATGGCCACTGATATATCTGACTTCGTCCCTATAGAGACGAAGAACATATGGAGGGATAAGATACCTATGGGGTCGGTCTCCATACTTCCTACGAGTTGCCGAAGGCTAATCTCAGGTTAGACGAGAAGGGGAAGTCCATGAGCTCAAGGGAGCGTTCCTCTACCTCGCATCTGATGCATCAAGCTATACTACTGGTACTGACATCATTTGTGATGGAGGCTACGTCCTTCCATAGAGGGCCGATTAAATTAAATCGGTTCACTAAAAATGCAAGATGGACGCCTCAGTTGAGTCAAGAGCTTCGACGAGCAAGGGAATTGATCAATAACCGAGTCAACATCTCATACATCCAGAACATGCATCTATCGCAATGTAAGACTGGTAAATATGTACTTGTGGCCCGTACAATACCTTACTTTAGCAATCGAAGTGCATATTGCGCTAAACCAGTTTGGGGTAGTGTATAGTATGTATTAGCATTGCAGTGAAGTACCATTTCCTTGGGTCCATCCTCACCTTGCTCAATTCATCAGGACCCATAACAGTGGTTCAAGCCGCTCAAGGGTTGCAGCTTGGCTGCGGCCTGAATATACTAACATGGCAAGCTTTCCCCGCCTTGGAAAGGATACGAAGCATGATAGTCAAGACTTACTTCAGAAGTAGGCAAATGTGGTCCCTTCAGAGGGAAAGTACATGTAGGTAGTCTCAGAAACAGCCTTTCTTCATCCAATCCAGCAAATGTGAGCTGGGGGTACGCAACGCAAAAAGGGCCCCTAGGGACACAGATCGAATGTAATTGTTTTTTCATCTCTCATTATCACAAAACGCGTTATATTTTGGGAAGACGATACTATCAAGACAGCGGCGATGTGATACTAGTTGTGGAACAGGTATAGATTTCTCTTGCATTTATTGTTAACCGACATCATGTGCCGGCTAACCCGAACAGTCGGCCCATACATTAGAACAACAATTGGAAGCACTGGACGCCAGGTCCTGCTTGATGATAGTACAGAATGCTTCGAAAACCATCACTCGATTAACATGGCCAAATGACCTGCCCCGCTCCGCTCGGCGCAGACCCATCACTTGAGCCTACGTAAGCAGTCACCTTCGTCACACCTGCGTTCTGACTACTATCCTTCAGAATCGGCCATTCGTGTAGGGTGAAGAAGCTTCCGTCCGGCAGGTATGGATTGCCGTCTTTATCCCCCGGGAGGACGACCACGACCTCTCCGGACGAGACAGCGGCAAAGGCCTTTGACATGTTGATCCAAAATGCATTCGAATCTTCAAAACTCCAGGTTTTCTTGCCATCTTTCTTGGCTTGTTTTGCTTGTGCGTCGAGATCCACTTCATACGTACTCAGGCCTGCTTCCCAGATCGTGACGCCTCCTGCACGTCATGATATCAGCATCGTAGGATTGATGGACCGAAAGAGGGGGGTTGGTGGCTTAGTTCTAAGACTTACCGTTCGCATTTGCGTATGCAATGGCAGATTTGATGACATCGCTGGAATAGAAGACGCCTTTGTCTTTGCCGACGGTGAAATGCTGTTTGCAGGTATCAAGGTCCGGGAGTGCTGGTGTCAGATCGTCGCGTCGGAACAAGGATGTCGGGGAATTGCGCTCGATGGATCGTGCATCGTCACGTGCGTGTATATCTCGTCGAGAGGGGACAGCAGACGTGAAGACAGTACCAAATAAGAAGAGAAGGGAGAGAAAGAGTGACAATAAAGATATGTGATTGCTGCGGCGCATCATTGCAAGTTGAATCGTGGAGGGAGTATTGGAGTAGCTGTTCTGCTCTTCTTTGGTATGAGTCTGTTGATGGAAATTTATGCTGCGCTGGAAAGACTCTTATACTCATTTGATGTTCTTCCATTCCCCGGATTCTCAATATCACATCAGGGGCCGCTGGGACAGAGGCTCAGCTCATTACCATTGACCCAAGGATACGTCTACCTTGCACATTTGAAACCCTGACATGGGCCCAAGAAAGGCGCTGCAATCCAACAATCTCAAAAGATCAACAACATCCGGGTGCTGCGACGTGGCGCGGATTTCACGGCCTCCCGACTACACCGTTGCTGAGAATACGCCTCATGAAGGCTGGATTGGATCCTGACATGTTACTTCGAGCCTCGCAATGTGAAACGATCGATGGAACCTCGATATAACGAGGAGGTGAGATTTGGAACAAGATATCCGTGAGGCGCGGACTTGAGAAATCCTTCTTGCATCCATCAACTACATAGTTGTTGGTGTGATAAAGTACGGTTCAGGAACATCTCTCGGCCAAGCCCCTACTCTACAGGGTGACGGGTAGGGCTGGTTTCAATGAACATATGGATCCCTTGCTGTTTCACACTCATCAAAAGGATCAATATGCTTGCATCTCCACCTGCACACGTCATACATAAAGTACACATATGTGGTACCGGGCGCTAAGCTGGCGTTTCATCTCGATGCCTCCCGAAAAGTTGAAGGCAATCCCTCACTTCCTTCCTGCTTCGCCTCATCTATAACCAACAAGCGCACAAAAACGCGGCGCCTACTGCGCCTGAGCTCGCTACATTCCCTCGGACGTAGCCCCGTGAGCTTGGTACAGTATCGCCCTATGGGGTCTTACGACCTGGGGTACAGTCGGACAAAACTGAGTCATGCGCTACTGATACGCATCCTATGAAAAGGCTATGCACATAGGGAAAGGAGGTGTGACCCAATCGGCTATTGTTAAGGCTGTCTTCCATTGCTTTGCCGCATGTTTGAGGCTCCAAGCACGACTTGCGTAACATCATGCCCCTTACCCATCTGACCAACAGAGGCACGTACGGCGGGCAGTAAATGCAGATGCCGAAATGGCAGTAAGGGCTCAGCCTTGTTCTAACGAGGGTGGCAAGGTGGGTGAGACTGATCCCGTTGGGCGAGTCTTGACACTCGTTGTCCGGTCTCGCGCCTCATCAATCCGTTCGCAAGTAATGCACCTCCAGCATATAAGCTGTCTCCTACCCAGCAGAATTTTTCATCTAAACGGTGAAAAGGTCTTAAGCCACAATACAGATTTTACCACTCCCCATAAACAGCTCTATATTCGCAACCATGAGAGTCTCATTAGCAATCTATCTCATCTCCCTCGCCGTTACCGCCAGTGCCACGGAAGGAGTAATTAGCTACAATGCACTCTTCGGCCGCGCCGACTCTTGCCTGACAATCACCACCGGCGCTAGCGAGACAGTACCCGATCCCTCGACCCACCTCATCGGCACCACCAGCTCCAGTGCCGCCGCTTCTTCAACAACCCCGGCTCCGGCTCCAGCCACCCCTACCCCACCGTACGCTCAGGGAACGTGCAGTCTCCACATGACGCAATGGGACTCCATGGCCGACGCGACTGCCAACAACGGCCTGAACGACGGCATATACGGCTTCGAGGTCCGCATACTGGACAACAACCAGCAGACAATCGGATGGCAGGTCCATACCGACTGCTCAACCGCTCAATCCCTTTCCGTGAACAGTAAATTGGAGGATCCAATTGTCATTACGCCCGAGGCACAAGGCGATTACGTGCAGTTCACTGCCGGGCGTGACGGTTGGCCATCTTCGCAGCAGGGACCTCAGACTCCGAGTTGTAGGGTGGGAGGCTGGGAGGCTGGGACGGAAGTGATGATCCTGCTGTAAGTTCTCCTGCAAGAGGACTACCGATGTGAGAGCTGATTTCTTTTCAGTACCGTCAGATGGATTGTTACTTTCCTTGCTCGTGGGGTGGAGGACATTGTTCGGATGGGTCGTGCTAGAGAGTGAAGTCGGATCTGTGGTGTTTATTCTTATTGGCTGAAGGCAAGTGAGAATATTGCATACTGCACACAGGAGGGCATGGTTATTAGATACTCGGTCATGTCCAAAATTAAACTATTGGATATTGTGAAATGCTTCCAATCCTTCGATGCATGCATAACATGTAAATAAATGATTAGACCTACTCCCTTCAATAGCCATTTTCTTGGACCCCCCCCCAGGATTCATGATCGAAAACTTCCCCAAGAGATGTCTGATGTCAAGGAATCAGCTGAAGGATGTTCTGCATCCCTTGATACAGCTCAGCCTCAGTCCGGGATTGCCCCTCCACACCTGCCAACTGGCTGCAGCCTAGCAAATACATTTGTAACACTGCAGTGGTAGGTGGATATAAAGACTACTACTGGCACTAGTGCGAAACATGATAGATTTTGTAAGTCTTGCAACTATAAGAAACGTGTCAAGTCCGAATCAAAAATTCCCTAATATCAAAAACTTTCTACCAGAGGCCCATTGTTCTTCATTCCATCATTGAATCCACCATCCACAACATCTCTCCAGGATCCAAGGATGGCTACAAGTATTCTTTCTCCGTCACAAAAAGGTACATTCCGCATTCCAACAAGCATGCTCAATCTAATCACGAAGAAATAGAAGCATTCGACACCGCAGCAGCCCAATCCTCCCAATTCCAACTCCACGACCTCGCCAAAGAGGCCGCTCGATCGGAGAACATCGCTGCACTCAAATATGCGATATCCCTTGGCGCCGAACCATCGCAGATGATCATTCCCGCACTCTCACTCGACAAGCCCGACATCCTTGCCTGTCTTCTCGATGCCGGTCTCGACATCAACTATCGCATCCCAGGCTACGCCGGCACCCCCCTCACCGGCGCCTCCGCCTTCGCCAAGACCGAGCTGGTCAAGTTGTTACTCGCGCGGGGCGCGGATCCGAACCGCGAGAATTGCGGCTGGGGAAAGTATCAACTCAAGCCGCCTGCTGCTGCTGCACAAGGATGGATGAAGGACGAAGAGGCGGCGGAAACGATAAGGGTTCTGTTGGATGGGGGGGCGAGGTGGGAGGGGAGTGCGGCGCTGCAGCTTGCGGCTGGGAGGGGGAGGGTGGAGTGTGTGAAGGTGCTGGTTGGGGCCGGAGCGGACGTGAATGAGATTGTGGGGAGAGTGGAGGAGAAGAGTGCGTTGAGGTTGGCGGAGGAGAAGGGTTGCGAAGAGGTGGTGAGGATCTTGAAGGCGCGTGGAGCGAAGGAGTAGGGGCACGTCAAGGAGATCAGATTGGTTTTGTACTTTGTGAGGCGACCATCCCATATCATATTACCGTTTTCGATTGGATATGTATCTACCATAGGTGTGTGCGAAGCAGGAATTTACCACTTACTGGCTAATTTATGCACACGACCTCTCCCTATTCGTCCTTGCTACTCATTCTAATCACATCTTCTCGTGCCATTATCTCTATTTCCCGAGTCTTTATTGTCCTTGAACCCGAACCAGCTTTTAAGAGATGTAGACAACGAAGACCTACTGTTGACGCTTTAAAACTTTATAACCGTGGAAGAAATAATCATCATTTTCAGGCAGAAGGCGTCATCCTACTCAATGGCGCCCTGATCGAGACGAAGAATTATGAAGACTCTTCGCCTTGGCCGATTCATCCGAGATTGGAGCGTTTCAGGGAGACGAAATGCATTCGCGTCGTTCATGAGTGAGAAATTTTCTCCTCCAGTAGGCCAGTTAAAGCAGTCGCACCTACACACCCAGTACTAGTAATCGTCAGAAGTTAAAATGAAACTTTCTCTCCTCCCTAGTAGTCGGCATAACAAGAGAATTAGGCCTCATTATCATCCAGGCCCGTCCAGGCCCATTCAGTCCTTTACGGTCGAATGATTGTAGTCGCTATATAACAATAGTAGTCTTGAAGCTTAGTGTCCTCTTAGTAAAAATCATTCAGTCCCGAACAATTTAATATGCACCAGAAAGCAGCGCTGCTCACCCTCTCATTGATGTTCTGGGAAACGTGACTGGAAAGTTCAGCTTGAACGCTACCAGCTTGGCATAGGGCTGACTAGCGTCAGCCCTAGCACCGTTAGACGCATTTGGTGAGCTAGTGATTCGGGATAAGCAATTCGTTGCTGTATAATGACATCAATAGCTCACCGCACTCCACCATCAGCATAAGACCTTTGTCTACCACCCGTCTCCGCATTCCTGGGGCTCACCGTCCGAGTCAACAGCCAGCACTCGCATTTCTCCGACGAATTGGACAGGAAGAGCTACACTCACCCACCCCTTCTCTCGATGGCAGCAACCGACTATCGACCTTCCGGCGCCTTGCATCTCGATCATCGCAAACCTCTCCCTTCAGCTCCTCGTATCACAGCACACAGAGATGACATCCGACCACTGACCAAGATCGTACCGGACGTGGCATCTCCACCGTCTGGCCAACAGCAAACAACCTCGACCTTCTCCACGTTTCCCCGAAAGGGCGGCCAAAGCCCGGCTTCCTCGCAAACCTACTACAACAATGCGATGAACACAACCCGCCGTACCCCTTCCACCTCGACGACCTACACAGCAGCCGGGCCTTCACGCACACCGTCATCCGCCTCTACGGCGCTCAGCAGAACGGCATCCACCAGGTCGGGGGCGTCGATCTGTCCCTCGAGCTATGTAGCCCTTATGCGAAAACAAAAGGCAACGGTATGGTGTGATCGATCGCAGCATGAAGATCCAAGATTTCTAGCGCAACAAAAAGCCGCCAAAGCAAGGGCATTTCGAGAAATCAGCGGGTCCAACATCGAAGGCCGGACGAGCACGAGTGGTACCATGGGAAGTGGAACCTTGGGCGTCAGGAGCAAGATTAGGCATCATGGAATACCTAAAGCAGCAAGCTATAGCTACGCCAACATGGTAGGAGGGGGCGTACCCATGCGCTTGAGTGCGAATGAAGTGGAGAATGATGGGTTAGGCCGAGACGATGACAGTTTCAGAGGAAGCAACCACCGGAGAGAAAGCGGGCGAAGCTCTCTGAGCAGTAATCAATTCCTCAACGTCAATAGCCGGCCGTCGAACAGGTATAGCGAAGGAAGCACACCCACTGAAAGCAGTCCGAACGCAGATATCGCTGAAGTGGAGGAGACGCCAGTACCAAGCAATCATCATAGTTCTTCGAAAGGGGACTACTTTACACAGCCATCTGGCAATGGAGGTAGCGGAAGCTCGTCTGAGATGGAGTCGAACTTCGGGAATGTCGGCCAGCTAAAGGCTCCCAGCAGCGCGAGACGGGAGGAAGGGAAGAGCGCGGAAGAATTAAGACGAAGGGGAAGCGTCGACGAAAGGGCGAATACAATGGGGAGCCTAGGAGGGGTCAGGCTGTTCGTTGCCAATCCAGATTTGAGCGATTGATGGTCACGATGGTTTTCGATCGGCCAAGTGGGGGATAATAGAAGCTACAGGAACCGCACAACCTGCGAGGAGTAAGAAGCACTATACTGATTTGTCGATGGAATGAGAGCTAGCAATATCACGCACGATATTCTACAATCATCAATGATTTGAGGCCATTGCTTGACAACTGGACTCCAAGATAACAGTCGCACACCTGATTACGCAGAAGTTTTGCGTGTGAGAGTCTTCGCTTTGTCACGAGCTACATTGAAAAAGTAGAGTACAAGTACAGTAAATCTTTTCTATAAGCAATTAGTATTTACGAACAATTAACTGCTTGTAACGCGATACTTCTTATATCGAGAATCTTGGCACTTATAACGCTAAGCTTAATTCGATTAGCGTCTATCTCTTGATTAGGCGAGATTACGTGTCTGCGAAATGCAATAAAATAAGAAGAAAAGAATACATTAAATTATTATCTATTTATCGCAAAATCTAATATATTGTTTTATAAATCTCTCGAACGTGTTTAAAATCTAAAATATATTTTTTGAATACTTAGAATCGATTGTCTAATTAATTGTTTAGTATATCTATCGATCGAGAGTTGCTTAATTGTTATCAAACGTCTTTTTGCGTTCTATTATTCTTCTATATAGATTTAATTGTTTAATTATCTTTATCTTGTTATTCTTTTGTTACTTCTTGTATAATTGAAGCATATTCAAAGTTTCTAGAGTTTAATTGACGTCGATTTTTGATATATTCGTCTTTGTCTTCTTCTTTGTTTTTGTCTTTGTCTTCTTTGTCAATATTTCGATAAATTAATATTGCATTAAAATATCTATTACAATATTTATATTGTTGTTTATTATTATCTCGACAACAAGTCTTTCGTAATAAGTTAAATTAAAGAAGAAAAAGTTTAATATACGTTAATTGCGTTTAAGAACAATAATATTTTTAATTATTTACATACAAATATCTTGCAATACTTGCTTTGTCTTAGATATTGCAATTATTTGTTTTTTATAAGTTTTATTTTATTGTCTTTCAATAGATACGATATAGTTTATCGTCAATATTGTAGATTTAAGTTAACAATTAACAATAATATTGACAATAACGTTAAACTTCTATATTTCTATTGCTTATTTTATCGTCTTAAGAATATTTATTGTCTTGTATAAATTGCGCTTAATAGACTTTGCATTATACTTGTTAATATAATATTAAAGTTATTACTTTCTATATTAAAGCTTTTAAGCAACAATAATGTCTTAATTAAGTAGTTGACACACGCCCGTAATATTAATTGATAGAAAGATAATTTTAATGTTTTGCATAAATTTGTTTTCTTTCTTTCGACGCATATTAATGTTAGTTTTGTAAGTTACAAAGTCGTTTATTAAAAGCACATACTTTCGATTGTCTACTTCTTGTCGAAATTAGTTTAAATACTTCTTAAATATCTTTGCAATTATTTAGACTTTGCGATTAGATTATTATATTATTTGTAAATTTTTTGTATTAATATTTCTTGTGTTAAAGATACAAGAGTTATTAATATTGTCTATTATTTACAATTTAAGCTTGTGTAATTTAGTAACATTGCAACATAAGATAACAATAATTCGTCTTTTGTTTGTCTTAATATTATTAGTAAACTTGCTAAATAATGTTGTCTTCGACATTATTATTTAGAATAGACTTGTTTTGTTTATATTGTAGCAATTATAAGAGAAGAAGTCAAAATCTAGTTAATTCTTAATATTGTTTTATATATTTTTTAAATTGTTTGCAAGCTATTCGCAATTAATATAATCGAATTTATTATATCAATAACGTTTTTGTATATAATAACAAGCTTTATAGTTATTAAGTTATTTTGTCGACGTCTTAAATAAATTCTATATATAGAAAGAAAGAAATCAAACAAAGTTTTTAATAAAAGAGCATTGTTATTTTCTTTATAATAGTTTTAATAATAGATATTTGTTGATCTTTTTTGCGTATTTGTTATTCAAACAATATGTTTTTTATTCTAATTTACTTGTTAGAACGATAACGAGTATAAATAGCTTAAATTTAATTGTTTAAGTAAATATTTTTCTTGTCAATTTATCGATGTATATAGACGTTATCGATTGAATTATCTTTGTCGAATTGAAATTTAAAGACAACGACAAGTTCTTTGTAAGACAACAATTTAGTTTCGCAAAAAGCTCGCGAAAAGTAGAGCTTTCGTAATTATTTCTTTTAATATAAGAAATAGATAGTTTATTGTTGCTTCGACAACGATATTATTATAGATAAAGACGATCGCGAAGAGTTTATTTTATGCTTAATTAAGATAAATGCATGCGATAAAGTAGTAGAAGAAGACATATTAAGATTATACGAGGCACGAATGCAAAAAATGTAAAAAATTTGGTCAAAGTTTGATCGATAAGGAGAAATCAAGTTTTTCTTTGTTTTCTCTATAAGCAGTCTTACCAAAATAAGCGAGAAATCTATCGCCTCTCTCTATAGACTAAAACTGCGATAATTACTATCAAAATCGATAATTTCGATCAGATTGACTGCTTATAACACGATACTGCCTATAACCCGACTGCTTATAAAAAAGGTTCACTGTACATATAACTTGCTCTTTGCCTTCCTCTGCAGTCTGCACAAAAGCTTTCAAGCATAATTAAAGTAACACGCTAGTCAAGCTACCCCTGCTTCTTCTGGAGGTACCTGCATATTGTCCCGTCGAGATCCCACGATCGTCCACTTTCTCTCTTTCCTAGATCGATGATTATGCTCATGTCCCTGCGACACCCTTGTGTCCCAGTGGACTCAACACATAATTCGATGCATGCGGTGTGAGTGACAGATTCGTTGCTCTCACCAACCATGGTCACTCTCATCAGTCAAGCGCCAAATGGCGTCACAAAGAAACCCCCGCCGAGAAACACCACCCTTGCCCACAGGGAGGACCAGCGCACGGATCTGGAAAGATGGCGATTGCTCGATGAGCGCGGTCGTCAGACCTGGCACTATATGAGCTCCGACAAGCAGGCAACAGAATGGCCGCAAACCCTTGCTGATAGGCACCACCTTGGTCTACCATTGGTTCGAACTTTGTGCACTTTTATACCGTTGAACCTCTCCGTTGACAGCTCTAGGACTTGCCAGACCTTCCTTCAGCAACAACTCCGCTGGCGTCTGCGGCTAACGCACTAAGCTTCTTCTCCCACCAGCAGCTTCCTCCTGGTAATTGGGCTTGTGAGTACGGCGGACCCTTGTTCTTGCTGCCGGGCCTGGTCATTGCTTGGTACGTTACCGAGACGCCTATACCGGAGCACATATCCATCGAGATTAAGAGATACCTTTTTGCTCGACAACATCCGGAAGATGGAGGCTGGGGTCTACACATCGAGGGCGAAAGCTCCGTCTTTGGGACAGCCATGAACTATGTCGTCTTGAGATTACTGGGAGCTTCCGAAGAAGATAGCCGCATGATCAAGGCGCGAGGAAAATTGCATCAACTTGGTGGTGCGATCAACGGACCCCACTGGGCGAAGTTCTGGCTCAGCGTTCTCGGCGTCATGGAGTGGGAGGCTGTCAATCCTGCCCCACCAGAGCTATGGTAACTCCCAATCGTGCCACGAGAATCACTTCGGGTTCTGATCTACTTGGTAGGCTTCTACCTAACTGGGTGCCAATAGCTCCCTGGCGTTGGTGGATCCACATGCGACAAGTCTTTCTCCCAATGTCTTACATCTGGTCCAACAAGTTTTCATACACGTCAACCGTACTCACCCTTCAACTTCGACATGAGCTGTATACGCAACCATACTCATCCATCGACTTTGCCTCTCATCGAAACACGATATCGGATCGAGACAACTACCATCCAAAGAGCGGCATTCTCAACACTATCAATTGGGCCCTAGTTCATATTTGGGTGCCCTATTTAAGGAGTGATGCTCTGATAAAGCGCGCAGAAGACTACACATTCGACCTAATCCGGCGAGAAGACGAGAACACCGACTACTCGAACCTTGGCCCTGTCAATAGTCCTATGAATTTTCTTGCCTGCTATATCCAGGAGGGTCCAGACAGCTACTCCGTCAAGCGACACAGGGAGCGCTTACATGACTTTCTATGGATGAAAGACGAAGGTATGCTCATGAATGGCACAAACGGCGTCCAGACCTGGGACACATCCTTTCTTATCCAAGCGGTTGTTGAAGCCGGGCTCGCGTCCGATCCCCGCTGGAAATCAACGTTGGCCAAGGCCCATGAATTCTTAGACGATCAGCAGATTAGAGAGGATGTGCCGGAACCGGATGTCTGCTACCGCCATCGGCGAAAGGGGGCTTGGGCATTCAGCACGCGCGAGCAGGGCTATACTGTCAGTGACTGCACCAGCGAAGGGCTCAAATCTGTAATTATGCTGCAAGAAATACCAGGCTTTCCGTGCCTTATATCGGATGAAAGGCTCAGAGATGCCGTCGACACCCTACTAACGTTGCAAAATCCATCTGGGGGTTGTGCAAGCTACGAGACCACAAGGGGTTCAGAATACTTGGAACACTTGAACGGTGCGGAAGTCTTCGGGCGGATCATGGTCGAGTATGACTATCCTGAATGTACCACCGCAGTCGTCACCGCCCTGTCTCTCTTCTCGAACCAAGATCCCGAGTATCGAAAGGACGACATCGCCAGAACGCTTGACGGGGCAGTCAAATACATCCGCAAAGCTCAACGAGCAGATGGCTCATGGTACGGCAGCTGGGGCATCTGCTTCACCTACGCTGGCATGTTTGCTCTCGAGTCACTAGCCTCCGTAGGCGAGACGTACGAAACGAGTGCTCGAGTCCGCAACTCGTGTGAGTTCTTCGTCGGCAAGCAGAGGAAGGATGGCGGATGGGGCGAAAGCTACAAAAGCTGTGAGACTGGCATCTACACAGAGCATACGAACAGCCAAGTTGTGCAGACTTGTTGGGCTTTGATCGGACTCATGCATGCCGGATATCCAGAACAAGGACCTATCGAAGATGGAATCAGATTAGTGATGAGTAGGCAGCTCCCGCAGGGTGGCTGGGCGCAGGAGGCTATCGAAGGGGTTTTCAATAAAAGCTGGTAAGTCTGAACTCAAAATCCATCATTTCCGCGAATGAAAGAAAGCGTTGACTCTAACAATGAGTTGATGAATAGTATGATCTCCTACCCGAATTACAAGTATATATTTCCTATCAAGGCGCTTGGCATGTTCGCACAGCGTTTTGGCGATGTACGGGTGCTGTAGCGCCAGCCTCCGAGGAGACGTATCGACCTCCGTTCAGAACATCGTTGAGCCTATATTCAGGAGGAGCAGATCAAACCACGCAGGACTTGCGAGATCTCCGAATGCACGCCAGCCATTAAATCCGTAGGTCGAGGTATGGTGCTCGACTCTCACATCAATACTCTCATCTGACACGGGTAACTAGGAGCTGTAGGGCCCCCTAGTCGAGGTAGTCCTTTGGGTACCCGCTTATAACCGGTTCATCCGATCTCGCTATCTTCCTGGCATTACAGCTATGATGGCCACACAGAACTCTATCAATAGTACTAAGCTCCTAAGAGGACCAAACATATGAGTGCTCTAGGTGGACATGAAAAGTTTTGGCGGCCAGAAACCTCAACAATCCCTGGGAAGGCTGATGAAGGAACAGGGTTCGCAGTCGACATGAATTTTTCTGTCCGATAGACTTTATGGACTGCTTATAGGTCGTGTAGCTGCTTTCGATGATGGTCTCGAACTGGGCTCTCTCAGACATCTTACAGCTCTCAAGCGACACCCCATAAAACTCTCATATTGCTTCGTTGCATTTTCTTACTGAAGTAGTCATTATACCGCCTGATACCTGGGCTTCAACACCTTCAAGCTATGATTCAATCTCACGCCCTTCTTTAGCTCCACCGAGTTTCCAACACTCGTTTGTTTTTGATCAATAGTTCACTTTATGGATAGCAGAAGCTGATTCCGTACTAGATGATGTACTTCTCTCTCGGCCGTTCTACTGTGCGTTCACTACGTCTCCACTTTGATTGTATAACACTCTTCATCATTAATGGAGCCTACCGTTTCATCTCCGCGTCTTGCTGTTATTCCACACTTGTTCTCCAGTGAAGATGTCCATCTTCTTGACATACCTACTCACATAGAATTCGAAGCTGTCTCAACTTATCCCTAACAATCTCAAAATTTCATTCCCATCCCCCGGTCACCCTCAACATGTCCTCCAGCAACTCCTCACCCTCCCACCTCGACCCTCTCCTCGAAGCGCAACGTGCACCCCGAAGCGGACAAAGTCAGAGCCTGCCTTCTGGCCCACCCGACCGCGATCCCACTGCAATTGTCGATTGCCCGGAGTTGCTGTCGCTTCTATGCCAGGACTGGACCGATGCGGATAAGGAGACGCTGCTCTCGACGTTCAATATCGTGCGTTGCGAGCCTCGCTCTAAGGGCGAATACCTGCCTCTCAAGAATGCATGGGGTTGTGAGGACGCTGTGGCGGCGGAGGCATGGCGGAGATATTTCGATGGGCGGACGCTCAAAGATCGGAGGATTGGGAAGAAGGTTGAGGTTGTGGAGATGAAGGTAACAATTGCATGGCTCCGTGTAGACAATCCTTTTCTCTCTTCGCCGTTAGCTATACGCAATGAAGCACGCTCCTCAAGGTGGACAGACTGTTCAGATCAGTATCCTACTCTTGATAGAGCCAAGCTGATGAAATGCTCAACACCCTAGGACGGCGACTGGTCACACGTCGTCCGAGAAAACACCCTCCTCATCGACGCCTCCACAAACGCCATCTTCGGCTTCGTCATGTACGATTTCATCCCCGCGCATCCCCCCTCCACGCTCGCCTCCGGTCTGCTAAGCTACCTAAACACCACCGCCCTAAAGCTCGGCAACATGGTGCGCGACGTTCGCCGCGACGACCTCGGCAAGATGCCTCAGCTGGGCTACACCCCAGGCTCTCGCTCCGCCGTCCCCCGAATCCTGACCTGGTGCCGTGGTCTCTCGCGCACGACGCACACGACGGGCTCCCTGCGGCAGTGCATCCACGAAGCGACCTCCATCACGGTGCTGCTGTGGAGCGCCAGCCGCGCCGTCCTGCCCCAGGCCATCATTGACGACTTCGACGCTCCGACAACCACCGCGGGGCTCCCCCGCATGGACTGGAATTCCTTCGGGTGTCCGCCTGCCGGTGCTCACGTCTCGGCGGTGATAGATGCCCGAGTTTATGAGTTGACGGGCCTGCATCTGGGGCCGCTGAGTGCGTTCGCGGGGCAGGATTACACGCGCTTCACGCATAGTGAGAGCAACGACAACGAGTATGTGGTTTCGCTGACGACGAACCGCGCGGTGCCGGAGGAGCAGGGGAGGCATTTCTACTACGCGCGCTATGGGGTGAAGGTGGTCAATCGGACGGGGGCATTGATCGTCCATCGGGTAGGGGATGCTCATGGGACGATGTAAGGAGGAGCTCAACTCTCGAGCGATGGGGTGCAGAGAAACCGCTTACAGATATGCCAGGCTCCCGCATCGATCCTCGCAAGAAGAGACGGCGAAGGGGAGGGCGGTGAAGCAGAATGGGTTGAGTTTGTTGTTGCCTGGGGGTATTGTGAGGGCGTGGAAGAGCTATCAGACGCGATGAGATGGTACTCCACAGTTCAAGAATTTGGAGGCAGTGATGATGATCGGCAAGCAGATGGGATATCCAGTGAAGATGACGACGAAGACGAAGACGTGATGATGGAGACTTCCTCGAGAACCTGAAGGTTGGTCCTCTACTGATACTTAAATTTGAACAATTCCCTCATGATCTAATAGATCGTAGTCATGTCTCTAGCATATATGTATCTCCTGCGCCGATATGGATGCTCCTTTTTAAGAATTGCTACATAAGCGCCGGGCTACTTTGCAAGCTTGAAGGAGATATTGACGCACCGGCGAGGGTTCACATAAGCAGTGACCCACTGCTAAAGCGACACAGTGGTAAAGGATAGACGGGAGCTGACACAGTCGGAGGATCCGAAGGGAGCAACAAGTTGGCGGATTCTGGGTTCAATGGCTACCAAGCGCATGCGCACCCACTGCTGCCATTGCAGAGGATTCTCCTTGGAGGTATTCCAACATACCTAACGTGCATAAAGTAAGCAAAGTATGTATTATATGTGCGTTGATGCTACAGCGGATACTTTGAAGACAGGAATAAGGTCACGTGCGCGGAATGAGACATTGGACCTCGGCATCTCTGAACCGAGGTCCTTCTGTTCAGATTCGTGCTGGCACTTACCGTGTACGAACATGCAACAACAATGTAGAAGACAGCTTGAAATCCTGCTCGTCGAGCTCATCCCATCCTCCGCTCGCTCGGAAATCGTCCGCGAGCTCCAGACATCATCTCACCATGCCTTTCAGCACGCAATTGACCAAGCAGCTTGGTATCAAGAGTGAGGCCTTATGCGACCAGTCATGAAGCATGAGCTGATCCTCTCTTAGTTCCTGTAGTTCAAGGTGGAATGCAATGGTACTCCTAAATAGTCGATGTACTAAAATGTCAGTCTCTTGACTGACGTCTGTCCTCAGGGTTGGCTATGCAGAACTTGCCAGCGCCGTCAGTAATGCAGGGGGACTCGGCATAGTATACTGTCCACCTCGTCTCTCAGCAAATGGTTACTGAAAGCTCGTCTCCAAGCTCACAGCCCTCACGCAACCCACTCCTGAAGACCTCCGCAGGGAGATCCGCCGATGTCGCACCATGACCTCTTCCCCCTTCGGCGTCAACCTAACCCTCCTTCCTGCCCTCGTCCCTCCCGACTACCACGGCTACGCGAAAATCATCATAGATGAAGGCATCAAGATCGTTGAGACTGCTGGGAACAGCCCTGGACCTGTGATCAAGCAATTGAAAGCCGCAGGCTGCACTATACTGCATAAATGCACCACTATCCGGCATGCGCAGAGCGCTGTCAAGCTAGGGGTTGATTTTCTTTCTATTGATGGCTTTGAGTGCGCCGGGCACGTCGGGGAGTCGGATATCACAAACTTCATACTATTGAGCCGGGCGCGGCAGTCGTTGAAAGTGCCATTCATCGCTTCTGGGGGGTTTTCAGACGGACAAGGTCTTGCTGCGGCGCTGAGCCTGGGTGCTGAGGGGATCAATATGGGGACGAGGTTCATGTGTACGGTCGAGGCGCCGATACACCTGAAAGTCAAGGAGGCGATTGTAGATGCGCAAGAGACAGATACGGAGCTCGTGCTCAGAAGGTGGAAGAACACGAGCAGGTTGTTTGCGAACAAGATAGCGAAGGAGGCGGTGAAGGTTGAAAAAGAGAGCCAGAGTGGGAAGTTCGAAGATGTGGCGCCCTATGTCAGTGGCAAGAGGGGGAGGCAGGTCTTTATCAATGGAGACGTGGACTATGGTGTAAGGCTGGGTATCAGTAACGGGCATGGTTGCAAATGCTGACGTTGAAATAGGTCTGGACAGCGGGCCAGGTCATTGGCCTTATTCACGATATCCCGACCTGCGATGAGCTGGTCAAGCGCATTGAACGAGAAGCCGAAGAGACGTTAATCAAAGCGACTTCCCTGATCACCCCCGAGAAGCCAGATTCGTGGCCTACGCCACCACCTGGAACGGTTGGAAAGAATATGAACAATCCTGGGGCAGAGATATGGGGCGTTGGGAAGAGTAAACTCTGAGGTTGGTTTACCCTTTATCGTTGCTTTTGATTCTCTTGTTGCTGGCAATAGAGGCGCCATCGTAGACTTGGATGATTGACCAACATCCCAAACGAGCTCAGACCACAATTCTCTGCAGCTCATTTGTCTATTATATGGATGTCAATGAAGTTAGCATGTCCGACCCTTTAGAGATATTTCTACGAATTCGCTCAATTTCTCTAAACCATGTGTTTTCCTACTGCTTTCGATGAGACAAGCTCCTCTATCACCGCTCTCCTTCATGTATATATCAGCAATAGGTCGCCTTTTAACTTCATCCTCCTTTCCACCCAATCCCTATCCTATGTGGTGCGCCACACAGGACTACTCCGCGACACCGCCACGGTTGGCAGCCACCCCACTTAGGCGGTGGTGGACTCAAATCGACTATCCAATGGCCAGGTTTCACGGTTTAGTACTCAATATGATCATATTGGCTCTGCTTTTTGCTCTTTTTAGCCGTCCGCCGATTTGGCGCGATTCTCGTAACTACGTCTTCAAATTTTATCAATCCAGTTCCACGACTTTTGTGATTTGTCGGAGATTGGTGAAACGGACTGCATGGTGGTGAGACTTTAACCACCGCTTCTTGCCATGGGAAAGTGCGGCTTGGGCCATTGGTGATTTACAGGGGAAGCCAAGACCACCTGAAAGTATGTCCCGAGTAAGAGAACGATGGCCGCAGTTACCGGTTTCTAATATACTATACATCACAGCGGAGTATCGCGTGTGGCAGGATGGACCAAAGTGATCTCGGGGTGGCTGTGAGTCCCACAGTTCGATTACTTCTAGTGGGGGACTACTTCCTCTGAGATCAGAAACGGACATCGGGGTCTATGACAGGCCCGAATACAAGGTAATACTTTGACTCTTCGCCCACGGCGGCATCTAAATCCATCTGGCTCAAGGCCGGCTGAACGCCTAGGTTATCCCACGGACTGGTGGGAGGGGGAGCTGCATCAACCCTTGGCATTTCTGATAAATAAGGTACGGCGAAACGAGCTGATCGTCTCTTACGGCGATTTCTCCATTAATCCTCGGCGACCCCATACCAGTAACGGTTCGAGCTCACAGCAAGATTCCAAGGCATTGATCAAACCTCCTTTCAAATCGACTCGAAGGAGCGTATTCGAACGAGTTCCCAGGGAATCGATTCCATGAAACGAATGAGCGAACAAGGATATGGGCGCTCTGGGCCAAGTATTACCAAGTCTCGTTATCTGGCTCACCTGCACCTTTCGTTCTACTGCGCCCTCCTTTTCCGCCACTTCAAAATCCCTCATCCCGACCCTCATAATTATCCGTATCTCATCTTGGACTAGCTCCGACAATATATACAATCATTTCTCCCTTCTCCCCTTTCCCTCCTCCTACAAAATTCGACCTCACCACCATCGCACCAAAATACCTTCTCAGCACTCAAAACAACACAAACAACCACCCAAACAGCCATGTCCCCACCCACCCTTCTCCTCCTCCTCCTTACCACCCTCCTCCCTCCCCTCCTCACCGCCCATCCCACCAACACAACCACCCTCACAGCCAACTCCACCCTTCCCACCCTCCCCCCATCCACCCTCAACTCCACCACCCTCAACTCCACCTCCCCCTCCAACACCACCTCCCCCCCACCTTCAGACGCCAAACCCAACGAATCACTCGATGGGGAAAAGATCTTCTGGATAGTGTTTGTGGTCGTTTTCTGTGTGCTGATGATTGCGAACTGTTTCTGGAAGCGGGGGAAGGAAGGGGAGGTACAGAAGGATGAGCGTTGGAGGTTTGGGAGGGGAGGGGGAGGGATTGAGATGCATGGTTTGGGAGGGAGCGCGGGAGGGGGGGATGGAGGGGCCCACCATGGAGGGGCCCACCACGGTGGGGGCCATGATGGAGGGGGGTGTGATGGTGGGGGATGTGATGGAGGGGGGGACGGTGGAGGAGATTGACGAGTGACGGAGAGTCGGGCGATGCATCAGCTACTGTAGAAGAGATGGCGTGGGTATGAAGGGAGGAGAGGAATATATCATCTCTTTTTCTGGTAGGTAGCAACCGCATAGTCACGACTCAGGATCGTAGTGTGGTGGGTACTCGATATTGGGCTCTACCAGACCAAGGTATCTCCAAGTATCATTGCCAACAATCGGGCTCTTCCTACAAGCTCTTCTCGGAAACGGACGGCTCGTCGTTGGACCCGAAAATGATTCTAGTCCTTCTAAGCATTACTTCTCCCTCTGGAATATGCAAGCACGCACTTTGCCTCCCTTGTGGAAAATAGCATTATCAATCGATGCCTCCCTAGAAGTCTGAGCATAAAAGAGGCTTTCGTGTCTTTCACCCTTCTCATCGGCCGCTTTCTGCTCCTCTGAAGCGCACATCTTCCTTTCACCAAACTAATACTAATCCCCCGAAAAAGCGCCTTGAGCGACCTGAGCGGACCTTCGCTTCCTATCCAAGTTCCACAATCCGTCTCTGCGTTTCAAGGCTTCCGCAGCCCTCCGGTTCCGTTGAACAATGATTCCCAACAGTTTATTCTTGAGTCTGCTTCTTTCCCTCCTTCTTCTCCCCCCCGCTCCTTCTCTCCAGCCACTAACCAAGACCAAACCTTGAACCTCTTCATCCCTCCAACCATCTTCATCTCTTCCCTTCACCTACCAAAGACAAGAGAAAGCAAAAAAAACAGACTCGCCATCACACCGCCATCCCTCCCTCCACCACCATGTCTCCCCTCCCCCCCCATCCTCGCCCTCTTCCTTACCAGTACGCTCGTGTCAGCCTACCCAGCCGCTACTCAACCCTCGAGCTTGAACCAGACCCAGCCTATCATCACCAACAGCACTGCCTCAGCTACTTCGATCGACAAGGTATCAGACAAAGGAAAGACGGCTTGGAACGCCCTCCTCACCATCCTCGCCATCCTCACAAATTTCTATATCGTGCTGCTTTGCTTCAGGGACCACTGGCGGCGGCGGTGGGAGGCGGACAGGGAAGGGTGGAGGGGGAAGATGCAGGAGGAGGTTAGGTTGCAGTTGGAGGAGAGGGAGAGGGCGGGGGTGGAGGAGCAGATGGGGGAGAGGGAGACGGAGAGAGAGACGGAGGGGGATGCTTGCAAGACAGTGAGCGTGGGGAGCGAGGGCGAGGGGAGAAAGGGGGAGGGGAAGGGAGGGGTGGATATCTGTGATGGATTAGTCGAAGGCTTTGAAGAATTCAAGGACGGGAGATGAGGAGGGCATGGGGGGGGGTCGGGGAGGGGAGGTTTTGGTTGATGATATTGTGTGTCTGTGGAAGAGAGAAGATAGTGGGACTTACTTATAAAATCTCACGGCTTCGCCTTTGTGTTAATCTCTTCATTGGGTTAGTGATTTGATAACCGAAAAACCGATAGCAAGATCAGCAATATCCTCTACTAATGCAATCCACACCTCAATTCATACTCATTGCACATCTTCTAAAAATCATCCCATCCTAGACCTCCCCCCTTCTCTAGCACCTCTCCCCTACCCTCTCTACCTCCCCCCCCCCCTTCTCACCCGCCATTCCCCATCCCATCCCCCTCGCCCCCACAATCTCCCCGCCCCCCCGCTCGTATCCACCCCTCAATCCCCACCAACCCCTCATACCCACTTATCACTTCCCAAAAGCCATCCTGCCTTTCACCCAAAATCTCCTACCAATTCCTATCCACCTCATAATGAACACTCAGCTCTCATATAAACCTCGCTTTGTAATCGAGGCATTACGCGCGTTGAGACTCACAAGGGTAGTTATGGGGTGGGTCCATTAGAGACTGGGCGTCAATGTTGATTTTGAGGTTGTGGGAATTTCTTGTTTCAGCCGGGGTTGGGGAGGAGGGGGTGGGGTTGGAGAGATGAGAGGGCAGGAGGAGAGATTTGAAGCGGTAGGTGCCAGTATCGCAGGGAAGATGTAGATAGTGTGAGGGTCCCGGGAGCTGAGGGGGGGTTTATTGAGGTGATAGACATCGGATGTCCAACTTTGCCACTTTCCCAAAAGGGAGATTATATACCTACAGTCAGTCTCTCTAAAAGGAAGTATGGATGTTGTGAAGTCGCTAACTTTTGGGGCGAGAGAGTCACCCATGATGGAGGAACTCGGTTCTGAATTCTCCACAACTTCCAACGCCGACGTCAACATCCGGATCCGTTACTTCATCTCGCCCTCGTCTTGGCCCTTCTACTTACCTTTTCTACTTTCGCCACTTCGTCAGCTGTGACTTCCATTCTGGCTTCCCTTCTGGCTTCCCTCCTGGCTTCCCTCCTAAGCGCAGGCATAGCCTCAGTCTCCCACTCCCTTCTGCGCATAGCCAAAGTCTGAATCTCCCATTCCCTCCTCCGCCTCGCCTCAGGCTCCTCGTCGTATCCGAAGATCACTGGACGGATCTTTTGTGCAAACAGCCAGATGCCGACGAGTGCCAGTATCTCCAGCGCAAGAGGTTCCTGAGACGAGTCTTTCGAAGAGGCGGCATCTTGTTGGGTGTTAAGGTTGTAGGATTCGGTTGGCTGGGGCTGGGTTGAGTGGGCGGTTTCTGGGTTGTGGAATTGGGTGTGGGCGGCGACGGTTGAGTAGGCGGTTGCTAAGAGGAGGTTGAAGAAGAGAAAGGCTAGGATGAGATTCAGGGTTGGAGACCAGGTCGGAAAGAGGAGCTGGTGCGAGGAATATAAAGGCATTGTTTTGAAGAGGAGAGTTTTCCTGTGCTTGTAAAGGAGGGTGATGAGAAACAGTAGTCACGTTGGTTGATGGAGGTATCATATAATATAAGGGAGAAAGATGGTAATTTGCTCAAACGAGCAAGAATGGCCAAACTTGGCGGATCAACAAAGGCAGAGTATACGTACCTATATTGACCAACTTGACCGTTGACATTGGGTTTCTACGCTGCCTAGTATATCAGTGGTTGTAAAATTGTCTCCTGGCTACTTCGCTGGTTCTGTATCTCTTTAGTTCTTAATTTATGCGTCGCTAAGGTGCTCATATGAGGCCTTGCCAGGTTAAAAGTAGTACTGCAGTGATGATGGACCGATCGCCCAGTGAATCAACAGTGTCAAAGAGACTGGTCGTTCGAATGATACCAGACACTCGATCAAAACGTCAATTGGATGAGCCCAGAAAGGCAAGACTCTCAGTGGTAGGACGATGTTTCCGCTTAGAGACTTGGTACCGAGTCGCGCCAACGCACGTGACATTGAATTCCTATTATCATTACTCTACAGTGGTTAGGCTTGAATGTGGTTAGCTCTTTGAGAATAAGGTATGACTGGTGTTGTCTCAATCTATGGTCGCACTGCGATGCCGTCGTAGTATGTCTTGTGCGTCCATGACATCCTGCGCATTCTCAGTCCCAGTTTCCTCACCACTATCATCACTGCTCCCTTCCTCCTCTTCCGCGTCTTTGTCTTCACCCACGTCACCCAAACCGGGCCTGCGCTTCCGCTCGAAGTCTTGCGCATGCGCCTGATTGATGGCTGTACCCACTCGCGCAATGCCCCGCTGGACTGGCGTGAGCGTGTCAGCGGTCTGCCGCCGGCGGAGTGAGCCTGACCCAGCCTGCGAAGCCGTCCGTTCGATATCGATGCCTGTAGAGGCGGGCGTGCCTTGGTGTGAAGGGCGTAGATCGTGGGAAGGTCGTCGCTCCGAAGGCGGGCCATGTTCCGGAACATTCTCAAGTGGGGACGAAGGCGGCGAGGGGAGTTCATACGGAAGCGGGACATCTCGGGAAGCGCGAAAGCGACCGACGTTGGTGCAGTGTTCGTTTTCGACTCTGAAGAGAGTCCAGATACCACGGCGGCAGACTTCAGAGAAAGCGACGAAGAAGCTTAGGATGGCGGAGTGCTGCAGTTCGTCGGAAAAGATGGCGTAAAAAATCCAGTTGAAGCGGAGGGTGGGGTCGATGATCATGGATACGTAGTAAACCCACGGACGCTTGTATCCAAGCACGTCTCGCAAGTATCGATGTTCGGCGTTGGGGTTGCCGAGGCTCCAGTCCATGGCGAGGTCCCAGATGGAACAGTAAATAGAGTTGACGGTTGCGCAGAAGATGAAGAGCGCCTTGAGACTCGGGGTCTGGTGGATCCGGAACAAGCTGAGCGACATGTAGAAGAGTATGGTGAACGTATATTTACCGCAATTGACCAGATGAGGAAACTCATTTCGGGTATCGTAGTAACGACGTAAACATTGCAAAGCCCGCCATATGCCAGGTAAAGTAGTGAAGAACCCTAGGGTGCGAGAATGTGTCGAGTTGCACTGACCAGGGCTACTCCAGTTGCGTGCATAGAGACAGAAGAACAGCTCAATATTTCCCATGGCGTACGTCTGTGAGCAGTACATGTCGCCGAGGAAGAAGTCTCGAAACTCCACGGGATAAATGCCGGCTAAAAGTAATCTGAAATTCGAATATGCCCACCAATGCCGACTTCGATGATACAATATCGGTACAGGAAACAGGATGATTAGTAATGTCAAAGCGATTAGTATTACTGGCCAGTAGAGAAACATGGCATCGGCTCCTGTCTGTTGGAAGTTGAGCCAGAGAAAGAGTCCCAGTAGGAAAAACAACAGGCAGGGTAGTTCTGATAGTTGATGCCAGTCAAGATTATGTCGGGTATCAAATTCGAAGATGAAAACATAGTTGATCTTGGCCCGAGCCCATATCTTGCAGTCGAGGCAAAATAGCAGAAAGAGGAACAATCCTAGAAAGTACCCAGCGTAGATTTGCAGGAGATAGCTTGCCTTGGTCCTTACGGCAGGATCAGGATTCGACAGATGGGTGCCACCATAGACGATGCCTTCGATGCCGAGAACGAGTCCTCCAGCAAGGAGCAGGCCATTGCGAAAGATGCTCCCAGTGTAGGCGCCAACCCTGGACGTCTTGCTGCGTAGCTTGCCCACCGCTAGTTTGTGATTGCCACGCTCAAAGTATCTTGCGTATAGATCCTCGACTGCTACAAGAATGCTATCGAGCACTTCACTCTGGACGAACCACGATTTGTTGACTTTTTCATACATGTATCGACCAGTGGGTCGAGCTTTTATGGCTTTGTCGTACTTCTTGTTAATCTTCCTGAAAGCTGTTCTGTTGAGCAAAGCGTATGATTTGAGAAGCTCCAATCCTCTATAGAATTCTTGCAAGGCAAGCTTGAGCTTCCTTTTAGCTGATCGATAAGGAACATGATCATGGGGTGTTCGACGCCTCGCAAAGTCTCTCCGAGCGTGCGAGTCGACCTGGTGGTGCCGAGCTAGGTGTTCAGGACTGACACAGGGTAACATACCGGGTGAGCTCATATTCCTCAGCGCCCTTGTGTTCTTGCCGAATTTGGGGCCCAGGCCGAGGGCATGTTCAATGGGTTGAATCATTCTTAATGCAGACGCAGCAGCGCTAGACGTAGCCTTAGTGGTCTGAAGGTCGTTCTCCGCGTGCTTCGAACCATGACGAGCTCGTTCCTGTCTTGCTAACTCTTCCGCCTTTTGTGCAGCTACGACCTCCTCCATTCTGCGATCTCGCATCTCGTGAAGCTGTTGCTTTAGAATCTCAAGCCTTTGTGTCGCCTCGGATTCCTTGAATTTATAAAACGACTCAATCTTGTCTAGTTCCTTATCCAAGAAGGTCATGAATTCAGCCTGCCTTAGATCGAATTCCCTGTAGGCCTCTAGAGGTACATCTTTAACAACTGGAGACCCGATCGGAGCACTGGAGAAGATTCTGCGCAGAAGTGGCGGTTGGGCTGAGCTAGCACCGGTAGGGGTCGATGCTGTTCTACGGGGTCTGAAAATGTTGCGATGCCGCGGCATGAGCGAGGAGTGTGGCTTTGTAGGGCTATGGGTTTTTCCGACCTCGAAAGCATCACCATCGGCACCTGGCGCTTGTCGAGATGGAGGGGTTGCGAGTGGATTGAGGCGACTACGACGCCAGGCGCGGTTGTGACGGGCAAAAGGATCCTCGTTTAGAGACATGGCAGAGTCCGGTAGCTCCAGTGAGGGTGGTTGCAGTATTCCACCTGACGGCGGCGAGGCAACGATACTTCCATAATTGGTCACAGCACCACTATCCCAGAGAGATGCTGTCTCGTGATTCGCTTCGTATAGTGAGCTTTGTCGCTGTATTGGTACGGGCGATGTTCCCTGTTCTAATTTCCAACCTGCGCTCCCGTTGTGATCGAGATGGCTCGCTTTCGGCGGTGTAGGTGTGTCGCTCCCATTGCGAGACGAGTCCTGAGCAGATGTAGGCGAAGGGCTCCCAGACGACGGGTCATTGGGTGAAGTTGGATTGACGAGCCCCAGCAGCGAGGCACGTCGCGGATTGGGAGACTGGTAGGAGGTGGTGAAGAAGAGGTTCGCTGGTTTTTGACGACCGGGCGTCTTGGGTGTCTGATTAACCTTGCCTAAGGCTCGCGCCACAGCCTTGACCTTCTTCTTGCCAGTCTGAGCCCTATTGTCAGTGGTGCCCTCAACTGTCCTGACTGAGAATCACCTTGTAGTCCAAATATTTGGCTCTCCATTCTGGCACCAGGTCCTGCTCAAGTTCCCTATGTTTTGTCAACACTGATCGGAGGGTCGAGTGACTGGCACACTCACTTCGCGAACTTCATGTCTCCCTAATTGGCGATCCCTGTGTGACACAGCAAGCATGATGGCCGTCAGAAAAATTTCTCTAGGAGAGATCTCTAGGAGAGGTGATCAATTGGCGAGTGGATCCTTGCATAGACGCGCCAGAATAGGAGTGGAATGGGTTGGGGATGTCTGCATGCGCAAAAGAGCGTTTTGGATCTTTTTTTTCTCGCAGTGACGTTCCTTTGTGGTTTCGCGATTTGGCGGGAGCGCTTGGGCCCTGGACGTCACCCACGTGCTTCGCTCAGCCTTCCTACAGGAGACCGTTCTAGAGAGCACCATACATTCAGCTTCACTCATATTTAAAGCACGTCTATCATACCTCAGGTCACTCTTGCCGCCATGCCCCCCAGCTATCACTTTTCTGGAGTATCGCATGAAATCTCCACGCTTAAGGTACAAAGTCAATGCGCGACTGCCACTCACTCCACGGCTATAACGTAGGCTATGGACCATAAACAATAACGTAATTAATGCCAGCGAACCTGAAGACCATCACTAGTACTGGGTTCAGGTAAGATCTGTTATTCAATCTACCCTATTCTAAACCTGGTGCCTTGCATTCCACTAGACTTCCTTCACCATTTTCATGCTCCATTATACATCTCCACCATGCTACCTGTGGTACGGAGGCTAACGAATTGACGACCACCACAACTAGTAGTCTCGTCCGCCATATCCACCACCACCACCGCCGCCAGACCCTCCACGCTGGAAGTACTGAGAGCGATCCTGCTGATCTGGGTCGTACCGCTCCGAGTCACCGTAGTGCTCGTCGTACATGTTACGGGCACCCTCCTTGGCTTGGTGGTGGGCACGCTCACGGTCATAGGCGTCCATTCCTGTCCGAGTCGTGTCAGCTGAGAATTGCACTTGCAGATGGGGGCGATATGTACCCTTGGTTTCAGCGAGCTTGTCGACTTCTCCGCCGACGAAGCCAGCTAGAAGTTCTTTGGCAAAGGCATGCTCGACTGGCTTGCCTGTTCACAGAATTAAACAAACCGTCGTTCCCAAGTGGAAAGCTACCATTGCCACGCACCTTGAGCACGCTGGTGGTCTTCGAACAGCTTGAATCCCTCGAAGGCAGCACCGCCAGCGATGAGCTCGTGGGAGAACTTGGCTTGGTTGTCGTACCCTCCGCCATCTTGGTAGACCTGCTTGTGGGCGTCCTCAGAGTCTCCTGTACGTGATAGTATTAGTCAAGGGCTATGCTCAATAAGGTAAGGCAAACAGAAGGATTGAGGGGTGGGGGGCAGGGATGCACAGACGTACCCCAACCGAAAGGCATGGCGTGTAATGTATGTATAGGTAATGAGTGAGTTTCTGTGTTAGGGAGTGGTGAGTACTGTGTATGTGGTTGTTGCTGCTGAATGTGTTTGATGAGGGGAAGGAACAAGGGAAGTCGAGGAGGGCCGGGGGTATTTGTACCTTTGCTGAAGCTAAGCTGACCTGGGCCAGTCACAGAGCGGGCAGCATGAATCGTAATGTCACCATGGCCATTTTACTTCCCATGGCAATCGTAGGCTGCTTCACCCCACCATCATCATCAATAGCAAACAGCCCCTTCATCTTGCCCCACATCGAACCGGGCGCCAAAAGTGAGACGCGCAATTGTGAGCCAGTGAAAGATGCCTCGAGCACACCAGTGTCAGGCTAACGCAAGTTCGTTGGCTTGAGAGTCCTGGAACACCACACATGTCATCGCTTGTCGGCCCTGCATGCTGATGCGATCGTCCGACTATTTCGAGAGGTTTCGGGTCGCCAGATTGCCTTGGGCCATTGCAAATTTCAAGGGACCATCACTGTTCAGTCCTTATGCATCACAAGAAGAGTACTGTCATGCTTCCCTCAAGCATGATGAATTGTGTTCAGGCCTGCAACATGACCTGCACAGTATTGCACGGTCAAATCAAGCTTTTGTTATTTGGGAATCTGCTAGGCTTGTCTTGGCGTTGAACGCTTGTCCTCTTAGTAAGATCTAAAATTCTATCCGCAAACTCATGGTCGAGCAATGATTCCAGGCACAAATGATCTCGACATCTACTGATGTTTCGAAGTGCACACGTCCTCTATTCTCTAAACAATGCCAGGGCGGCTTCCAGTCTCCAACGACTTCCCCCCTCACCTACATCTGACCATCACTCCTCCCCCAGCTAACGGCCAGCCGGTGAATGTTCTTATTCTCCTTCACGGCCTCGGCGATACCAACGGCTTCTTCACCAGACTAGGAGGCCAACTTGCCCTTCCCGAGACATGCTGCGTCTCCCTGCGTGGCCTCACCCCGCTCCCTTTCGAGCTCGGCGGGTTTCATTGGGGCGATGACATTATGTTCGACCCTGCTGATGAAGGCATAGAATACGACACTGGTTTCGCGAAATCGATGAAGACCGTTGGGCAGAACGTGATAGAAGATGCTTTGGTGAAGAAATGTGGATACCAGCCAAGAGAGATTATGCTCTTCGGCCTTGGTCAGGGTGGCATGGCGGCTTTGGCTATTGCGGCTTCAATGCCTGCAGAATTGGCTGGAGTTGTGTCAGTTGGTGGCTCATCTCCTACTTCTGTTCAGCCACGTTTAGAGAAGAGCAGGACTCCTGTTCTTTTGCTTGGAGGCTCGTCAAAGACTCTTGTCACAATGAGTGTCGTCGACGGCTTGAAGGGCATATATTCCGATGCGGAGTATCACAGATGGTCTAAGATCGGAGACGGCATGCCGCAAAACAGAGAGGAAATGCTGCCCGTTATGCGATTCTTCTCCAGAAGGCTGAGAAGCCGCAAGGGTGTCCCACAAGGTAGCGTCCAGATAGGTTGACCAACAGGCGGCTCGGGAGATATCCGCCAGCCCGTCCTGATCTTGCATCTTCGCGCTTTTGCCGATGCGCCACAAACTAAACAAGAAGGCTATGCATTCAAAGCCTAGACCATCTCATCGCCACATCTCAGAGTTGCCTTGCGCGTGGAGCTCGAAAAGCTTTCGATGTACCAAGCGGCATTCTTTACGTGAGCTGTCAGCGGTATAAGCGTGGAAGATATCTTTGGTGTCCTTCAGGATGTGGAGCCTACTCGTCGCGGGCAATGCCGTCGTCTACCCGCTTGGCCACACCTATATGCGGTTCCGGAGAACGGGCCGACGCTGTCGGGTGTCTACGGTAAATCGCAGCCCTACTATTGTACTTTGATGGATACATAATGTTCGTCTTCTCAATCACTTCGCGAAGCGTACTCACTGTGTAACACAGGGTTCCCCATATTCGAGAGGTTTGCAATCAGGTTGGTCCTCAGACTTTGGCCTTCCCTCGTGCCGCACTAGGCTCATCGTTTTCCCACTTTGACCAGCTACTATGCCGTGCTTGCTATCCGTCATTTGCTCGGCCGCTTCCCGCGTTCTGATTCTGGCGATGTTAGGAGCCACCATACTTGGCGCAGCGCAGAGCCCTACAGACCTTATCATTCCTTCGAGCAATGCTGCCAATCTTACCTTTGGTCACATACCGCAATGCTATACGCCACAGGAGGCACCTTCGGCGCACGCTACATTGGAGATTGATTGCATCTTGGCCCTATACGAGACTCTCCTATTTCCCCACGCGGAAGCGCCCACCGACTGGCACTCTGTAAGGCCTGCAACATCCAAGTACATTGCCCGCCGAATCCACGGACTGTGCGCCATCACCTTCGGAGCCCTAGAGCCCACATCACACGAACTCTTCCCTATGATGCTCGTCGCGCGACAGGCAGCGGTTGTTGTCGCAGACTGTATGAGAGAAAGGACAGGCTGGAGAGGAGGCAGAAGCCTGCTAGGCCCAAAGGGAGAGTACTGGCTTCAAGTGGCATGCCGAGACTTACTTTTGGAGGGAAACCGGACTTCTACTACGAATAACGTGGGGACAGCTTGAGATGCCCGTTGTTGACAACAATGGCAAAGCCGAGGTCAACTAAAGGATGCTGCAGATTATCCAGGGCATCCGCTGTGGTAGCGCGGGTCTGATTGACGCCTGAATTGGGCCCGCATTGTACGAGTAGATATTGGAAGTAGTCGTCTTGAATGGAAGGACAGCACAGCCTATATCGAAAAGACAGGCTTCGCAATTTTCAACACAACTATGAATGAGATTGATGATGAGTTGTTGCTGCATCTAAGCTACGAAGCCTCTAATAGGCCTCTCGTGGGCCATGACGTGAAAGCTCTGCAATCCCGTATCTCTGCTTCAGGCCCCCTCACGTAGCCTCGATATCACATCGTAAAGTACTCAATCAATCAAAGAAAGCAGTATATCTGACTAGGCTCAGGGGCACTCGGATAATCTAGGCTTGCGGATCGCGAGAAACCGGCTTCGCGTCTGCGCGTATTCCTATGACGTCATTGACGATCGCTACCTCATCCCTCACGAAGCCCCTTCCCAGAACCCAAACATAAACACCTCCGAACGCACCCACAATCTCCAATTACTCAAGCTTCACATCTCCAGCTAAGCTTTCAAAACTTTCAATCTCCGTATCAATCACACCCACCATTCTCCACCCTTTCTTCCCCACCGACATAACAATGGGCCTCCTCGACCCCGTCTACGCCGGCGTCAACTCCGTCATCGCTGGCGCCGGTGCCGTAGCAGGCGGTGCTGTCAACTCCGTCGGCACCGGCATTTCGACCACAGGCCGCGGCATCGGCGACAGCGTGACCGCGGTCGGGACCTCCTGGGGCGATTATGCCAAGGACACTGGGAACTACATCATGGACAGCACGAAGGGATCTAGTTCCCGCGTCGGCACACGCAGCAACCCGCTGGGATTGGAAAGGAGCCAGAAGGCGGCGCTGACGTATGGAATGAATACTGCGGGTTCTTACCAGCCGACCAAGAGGCCTACGGGGCCGCCGACGGCAGGGAGACCTGCAGTACAGGGACGGAAAACCTCGACGGGTGGAGGTGCTGGGGCGAAGAAGCCGGCTACGCCTAGTACGGGCGTTAATAAGAGTGTGGGTGGAGCGGCGAAGAAGCCGGCGACGGGAGGACCGAAGCCACAGGAGAAGAAACCGACGACAGCTACTGCACCCAAGATTTTGCCGCCGGGGGTTTCCTCAAGCAAGACGAGAATCAGTGCGGCATCAAGGCCGGGTGCGAAGGCGCCGGCAAAGAAATGAGTCGTAGGTCGTGTTGTATATATTGTGGATACGTAAGTTTCTACGCTTTTGGTCGCTGCTATATATGTAAGAGTAATATGGAGGTCAGCTCGCCAACCCATCATACACCTCGTCCTGGCATTTTGCATGTGACCATTCCCGGATTTGTGCATCATGGTGTTCTAATTTCCAGCGTCACAACTGTGCCTGATGCCTTTCTCATTTATCTAGTCTTGCAGTTCCCACTGTGGTGTTACCGCCCCCCCTTACAGTATATCCACTCGCAAAGTCAACCATATTCTTTTTGGCATTAAGCTGCATCTCAACACAGAAGCGGTCCTCACCAGAAAAAGCTTATAAAAGTACCTATAGCAACTTCAGAATGAAAACCCCCGTCAATCTCGACACTGCGAACTCTGGAATCGGACCCTCGTTAAATTGCAGAGAGCAATCTACCAAAGTGCTAACAGCACCCATGAACATATGGACAGTGTTAAGATCCCAAGTCTCAATATTAGTCACGGCATCTAGACTTCTAATAACAATGTCCGAAGTCAGAAGAAGATCCAGGCGCCAGCCAACTTCGGCATGATCTGTCAAAGACAGAACGCCCGTCTCGTCAATCTTGTGGGTAGCCTTTATATTGCCAAAAGCAAGTGCGGGAATCCCCTCATCCGATGATAAACCCAAAATTGATAGCCAAGCCGACACTAACCCAACTTCACCCTGCAGGATTCCGAAGCGACAGCGAGAGCACGGAGCTCATAGGCCTTACCATGATGATGCCATTGACAACTACCAAGGAGAACGTAGCAAAAGTTCATGCGAAGATGTCAATGAGACTAAGGCCGGTGCTTGCTAAGATACAAGTGGTGCGGTGACATTGGATCCTTGCTATCACCAATAGCGATTCTCGGTCACATTTACGTCCCACGGAGTGACAGATTTTGGTTACAGTCCCAAAGCCCATTCGGTGATAGAGTCGATGGCATTGGAATATGCGTCCATAGAAGGAGCAGAATTGAATTTCGAATGAACGTGTGTCGTGAAGCCTGTCGGTAGGTCCGGTACGCCGTGCATTCACTGTACCATCATAAGGGCGTCAGCTAATACTCTGGGCAAAAAAAGGCATCCAAAACCCGAGATATCCGCGTCTTGAGCCGGTGCTCTTTGTAAGAATGGAAAAAGAGAGGTAAGTGTGCTTAGGTCTATTCTGCTCCTGCTTCTGAACCCACGCCCGGAAGCCGTTGCAAGATGCACAGCATCTCTATCCTACCTCTTACACTAGCAAGAACTATCACAACATCCTTTTGGCATTCTTTGCAATGGCGGCGGACTTGGCGACCATGGATACAGCATAGGACATCGCGACCCAAGTTAACAATCACAGAAAAACCACCTCGTCAACCATCCCTCCTCCCCCCCATACCCTCACTCTCCCCCTCCCACCTCGCCCTCCTCAAAACCTCGCGTCTCCCCCTCACCCCTTCAAGCCACCACAGCCCCCGGTTCTCCTCTACCATCCCCTTAAAAATCCGTTACTAACTAACAAAGTCACCCCTCCACCCGCAAAATAAAAACCGTAGAGATTTGGTGTAGGTGGTGAGAAGGGGTGATGGATACGTCCTCGTGTCGCTCGTAGCGCTGGCCAGGGAGGGTTGATGAGATATCCCTCCATCGGAAACCAGAAGAGAGGAAAAGATGCGCCGCTGGGGCGGACAGGATCGAAATTTCAACCTTGCGAGGGGAATAAAGCGACGAGCCTGGTGCCTGTAGCGGCTGTACCGAATATCGATCTCTGGCGATTCTTTGGTTACAGGAAGTCCATGGGGAGGGATTACTCGGTCGGCGAGGACTTGCTTGTAAAGAGACATATCTTTTGAAAGATTGTCGATAGCAAATTTGGGGGGGGG